>JAABUH010000657.1_pt1 | contig 46272 bp, 40 predicted proteins | sample 5559121 | NCBI WGS metagenome assembly JAABUH01 (sample SAMN10711871, study PRJNA513364) | rock metagenome | isolation source: Antarctica rocks | place: Antarctica: Victoria Land, Battleship Promontory nord | collected 2015-12-28
CCAAGCTGAAGCAATTCAGGGCTCTCGCAACACGCTACGACAAGACCGCCAGAAATTTCCTGGGTGCCATTCATCTTGCAGCCGTGACCGTCTGGCTCAATTGACGACACGCCCTAGGAAGCAAGGTTGAGGCTCTGCCTCAAACTCCGCCAAAGGCGAGCCTTTGGAAACCTGGATCTCAGCAAGTGGATACCAAAAGCGAGCTTTGGCGGTGTCCGGAAGCAGAACCTCTGGCCTTGAGCCTCTCAGCAATTCCAAACCACCTTTCCACGTGCCCCGGCGGTCTGATATGAGCGATCCATGCCGGCATTGCTCGATCATTTGGAAAAGACGGCTTCGGACAATTACCGCAAGGAGATCGACCAGGAAGAGAATGTCTGGCGCACCTTGCCCTTCTTTGTCGCGGCACTTGCTGTGGAAGTTGCGGCCTTGACGCAAGTCAAGGATCAGTTCAAGGCGTTGACTGGCACAATGGCGACCGCAGCCTGGATCATCGGCATATTTGCCTTCCTATGCATGATTGTAGTTGTGTTCTATCTTTGGCGCTCAATCTTTTGAGCATATTTCAAGTGCATATCTCGTGAATCAGAGCTTCTTAAATTCGTTGAACAATTACAAGATGCTGAAACTCAGGGTGTCATCGTTTCGGACAGCGGCATCGAGCACTTCAAGAGGCTTCTTGCCAGACAGTATTCTGCATGCACTGAAAACAACCGGACTATAAATCAGCACCGTGTCGGTATGCGAACCACAGCGGGCGTCGTCACGCTGATTTCGCTGGTTGCAAGTCTCGCGTTAGGAGCGCTTACAGTTGTGGCGCAGGCGTGGCCGGGCGTCGCGGTGAGATTGGAGGGGCAGGATGTCGGAACGGAGATCGGACCAGGCGGGCAAGGCGCACCCGTGGTCGGGCAACATAAAGTTGCCGCCCCAGGAACCCCCGCTTCGAGTAGTCCGGAAGGGCCTGTTCACCTTCAAGGAGACAAGTGAGTCGGTAGAGCAAGCTGAAAAGGAAAACGATAAGCGTCATGACCGAACCAGAGGCTGACAAGCCATCGTCGCAACCCGAGAAACCTGCACCGGCAAAGCCATCGCTCCCTCCCTCCATCGCGATTCCGCGGGAATAAGTCTTCACCAAGGGTGAACCGCCAAAGGGCGACCGCATTGAACGAAAGTAGCCTAACCGGCCAGGAAAGCGTTACCGTGGACAATACCCAGTTAGGCGTTCTGCCAAAGACCCAAGAGCTAGACCGGCACTCGGCAACGCTCCCCAATTCGATCGTGCCGCCGGACGTGCAGGTGTCACGGCACAGCCAGGAAACCGATGAACTGCCCCGCTGACCAGCGCAACCGATCATGGTCAAGTATTGACATTCGCATCATAGCCGCGAGAGACCTGGACATCATCAAGTCGTTTCAAAGACCCATACTTGAAGGAAGCGGCGTTTGGCGGGTCTAGGCAGAGACAGGACTTGCTATCTCATAGCCCAATCTTCTGACCTGAAGCGAGATATCTTGAGTGAGCGCGACCGCAGGACGGCCAAGCTAGGCATGGCTGGGCTTTACCCTAACCTCTCAAAAATCTGACGCCTGTGGAAACCCGTCTCTTAAGTATCGGATTCCAAAGGCTTGCCTTTGGCGGAGTCCAGAGGCAGAGCCTCTGGGTAGTGGGTCAGTTTGAATTTTAGATTGTCGCGTTTCAGGGGGCTTGGATTTGGCAAGCCATGGCACCCAACCGCCAATCAACTTGGCGGAGCAGGAATGTGTGAGGCAACCCCCTTTAGCCAGTCCGGTGTGTTAGCGTAAATTATTAGAGTAATAAAAAGAGATGCAAACCAAGCAACCACTCCGATTGCTACTCCAGGCCACCAGAATCCTGTCCCTTTTTTCAAGGCCGCTTCAATATCTTTTTTAGCCTCACCTACACCGAAAAGAACATCTTCTGAGAACGTTTTTACATTCTCTATCCAAATAGTTGATTTCTCCCCCTCTATTGCGGTTTGAGCAAAGGTTCGAAGATAATCTTCAGCCTGATTTCTATGGAGAGAGATTTCATGGCCTTGCGGATCGCGGTCTTTTGGAGACAAGACTCCGTGACCAGCAGCCTTACGCTCATTTATTGTACGCTTGTATAATGCATATGCTAAGAGCCCGACGATATCGTCGGGCTCTTGAACTAATCTTTCAAACGCCTTGCTGTGTTCAGGAACGAGAAGTGGGCTTGGTATTTCTACTTGGCTCACGAGCAGGTATATCCTTACGCATCGCACCTTGTGCGGCCTTTAGTGCAGCTTGGTATGTTTCGGTCCGCACAATGGGAACGCGCTTGCCATCTGCCGCAACAAGAGAGTTCAGCACACTTGTCGCTGAATCGACGCTTGGCTTGCGAGAAAACTGCAAGTTGGAATTCCTTGAGATGGTTGGGGATAGGTTTAGGCAACGTGCCAAATTTACTGGCAATGTGGGCACGCCCTGTATGCGTCGGATCGCTCCCTGGTATGTCCCGCCGCCCCATGGGCCGCTCACTGTGTGGCACACAACGCTTAATCGATCTATCCAAGCGTATCACGAAAGCGTCAACGCAGAGAGTGTCTAAATTTCGAGCTTGGCCTAACCCTGCTCGCCCTCCCAAGCCTCAAGCACCTTTACCATGTCAGTCAGCTCCCAGAGGGTCGTGCTGACCTTTGCTGCCATCGCCGGGGTGCAGCGGAGGGTCTGATGAATGCGGACGAAATTGTAGTGCATGGTGTGGATCGCGACGGAGTGGGCGTGGTTCTCGATTTTCTTTGAGAAAGCGTTGGTGAGCCGGGTGAACCTACGCGAGCCCATCCGTAGCGTCAGGTTGGCCCGCTCCGCGTAGCTGGTGCTGATGTGCGCCGGGTCGGGGCGGCCCTCCACGCGGGTCTTAATCGCGCCCTTGCAGACACCGGGGCTGTAGCGGCCTGCGCCGGGCGTGTCGCCGTAGATCTTGACCAGCATGGCGTAATCGATGTCGGCGCCAAAGGATTGCTCCACCGCCTCAAGGTAGGGCTTGTGCCCGTCGCTGCTGAGCTGCACCCGGTTGGCCAGGCGCAGCGCCAGGTCGCCGATGAACAACTGTGCCGCCTCGGCGTCGCGTGCGCCGACGTAGAACGACGGGATCAGCTTGGTGTCGGCGTCGATCGCCATCCACGTCCAGCAGTCACCAGCCCCCTCAGGCGCGGCCTTGGCACCGGGGACGTTCTTGGCCTTGGCGTAGACGAACGCCCAGATTTCATCGACCTGCACGCGCTTGCAGGTCAGGTCGCGCATGACCCGGTCCTGGTACTCCGAGAATGCCTGCCCAGCATCGGCCAGAAGGCGAGCAAGGGTGTTTTTGCTGACGCCCGTGGTGCGGCTGATCGCCCGTAGGGACATGCCTTCGACCATCAGGCCGAGGATTTGGGCGCGGAGGTCGCGAGGGAGCTTGTTCATAAGCATGGGTATATGACTTTTGACGCTATACGTCAAGCATGAAAGGTCAGATACGAAGGGGATTCACATCCGCCGCCAGCCCTGCTACACTTCTCATGCGATGTGGTGGGGTGGCCGATCGGATTCGAACCGACGGCCAAGGTGCTACCGACACCTCGCTCTACCGCTGAGCTACGACCACCACCACACCCGCTAGGGTGCTGACCTCAGGCCCGCTGCATTCCTTGTTCAGGGGAGAGTGCAGCGGGTCTTCTCATTTTCGCCCCCAACGACGGTCAGCAAGGACGCGGGGGCGCCCACAGGTCTCAGCAAGTACGAATCCTCCCAGGGCAATGGCCCTGCTAGGAAAGCTGACCGATCGTCGCGCACGCGTCAACGTACGATTTTGCTTTTGCGTCCCCTATTGCTACAATGTGCGTAGACCGCAGCGGAGTGCGTGGAATGTCAGAAGCCCTTGACCGCGCAGCGCGCGACCTTGAAGAGGTCGAAGCTGAGATTGAACGTGCAAAAGCCCACTTGGCCGATCTCACGCAACGCTGCGCAGACATACGCACGTTCATGCGCATGGCGGCTTTGTATGAGAGCGGCGAGGGATTTGCTGCAATCAACCGGCAGAGGGGTGGTGTCTCAGGAGCGGCAGTTCGTGCAGTGACAACTCATTTGCGAGAGACAGGTAAACCTGCTCACACAAGGGATCTGATAAAGCTACTTGCTACAAAGAATATAATAATTTCTGGTAATAATCCGCTAGCTAATCTTTCTGGATTTCTATCTAGGGCCGATGAGCTTGTGAATAGCCGTGTAAATGGTTGGGCATTAACCGAATGGACTTCTAAAGAAAGCTCAGAACAAACGGCGGTAAGTCCTAATACTAATGGATTCCACAACAAACCTCTCGAAGACCTGCCGAGTAGGCCAGTTCAACCAAAAAAAAGTGCTGTCACTCCGCATTGGAGTCATGTGGCATCTCAGAACCCTTGGGATGAGCCTGAGGAAGAACCTGATGCGGAGCCGGAAGAGCCGGAAGAACCAGATGAGCCCGAGGAACCAGAGGAGCCGGAAACCGGCGATAGCTACGCTTTCTAACGTCAACTCTGCTCCCATCGCTTGGACGCGGCTTTCTTGGCAATCTCGGTTCGGCGTTCCGCCGTCATGCCGTCTGCCCGCGCTGCTGCACCTTTCCGGCCCATTTCTGCCGCTGCCGCATCCTTCCCATCATCCGCCGCATCCGGAACGGCGCCCGTCATAATATCCACCATCAACTTGCCGAGCTGGATCGGGTCGCGAGGTCTGGGGGTGCGTTTGAGTGCCATACCGGGAATATGGCACCCTCGCCACCGAAGCGCACCAGGAGACGGCGGGTGGAATCGTTACGGAAAACTCAAACTGACCCACTACCAGCCTCTGGCCTTGCTTGCTTCCTCTCCCCTGCCTGTCGCAAGCCTACGACCGGTACTCCGCCGGCACCGGCATGTTGTTCGCCGGGTTCGTGTCGTGGCGCGACATCCGCGTGACGATCCCGCCCCCTACCAGCGGCTGCAGGTCCGCCGCCAGCGAATCCGCGACCTCGGCGGAATAGACCTCCTGGCCCCCGACGTGCAGCGCGAACGCCGTGGCGTGTGCCGCCCGCTTGGCCGGGTCGTCCAGCGTCGCCTTCGTCCACTTGTACAGCGGGAAGCCTTCCGGCCCCTCCCGCTCCGCCTGCGCGACATAGCCCGCGAAGGCGTCGTACTGACTCCTCGGCACCGCTTGGTGCCGCGCCAGCACGCCCCACAGCGCCCCGAGCGCCGGGTTGTCGCGGTCGACGCGGACCCTCTCCGCCATCGCGTCGCTCAGATAGACCCGCACCTGATGGTGCCATTGTCCCTCCATCGCGCATCCCCCCGTGGGACCGGCCGCCGCCCCAGGGCGCCGCACACCCCGATCCCTTGCCCGGCCGCCCACATGGAGGATATGCGCCTGTCACGGCCTGCCGCCAGGGCCGGCGCGTCGGGCCGGATGCGAGGCCGGCAGCGGGGCAGCAGGCAAGGCCGGGCCCTGCCCGGACCCGCCAAAGGCGAGGCCTTTGGAAACCTGCCGTCCGGTGCGCGGCCCTGCCATTCCACTGCGTGCCGCAGGCCCGAATGGAGGCAGGTCTGGGGCGCTGCCCTCAGCGGGTCCAGGGCGGAGCCCTGGCCTGTCGAACTGTGACACTGTTGGCCTCCGGCCCTGCTGCCGCACCGCCCGCAGGCGGTGCAGGCAGCCCGCCGCTCAGGCCCTGACCTCCGCCCGCTCCATCTCGCCCGCCGGCACGAACCCGAACACCTGCCCGTAGAAGTCCAGCTCCAGCTCCAGCACCCGTCGGATCGTCTCCGCCCTGCGGAAGCCGTGCGCCTCGCCCTCGAACTCGTAGAGCGCCGCCGCCACCCTGCGCGAGCGCATCGCGTCCACCATCGCCCGCGCCTGGTTCGGCGGCACCACCTTGTCGTCGAGCCCCTGGAAGAAGATCACCGGGCACGACAGCCGCTCGACATGGCTGAGCGGCGAGCGCGCGTCGTACACCGCCGCGTCCTCCGGCAGCCGCCCGACCAGCCCGTCCAGGTAGCGCGACTCGAACTTGTGCGTGTCCCCCGCCAGCAGCCGCAGATCCGCCACCCCGTAATGGCTCGCCCCCGCGCGGAACGCATCCGACCCCACCAGCGCCGCCAGCGTGGTGAACCCCCCCGCACTCCCCCCGCGGATGGCCATGCGTGCCCCGTCCACCCGCCCGGACGCCGCGAGGTGACGCGCCGCCGCCACGCAGTCCGCCACGTCAACCACGCCCCACTGCCCGTCGAGCCGCTGCCGGTATGCCCGCCCGTAGCCCGTCGAGCCGCCGTAGTTCACGTCGGCCACCGCGAAGCCGCGCGTCGTCCACCACTGCACCCGGATCGAGAACGCGTCCGTGCTCATGCTGGTCGGCCCGCCATGGCTCACCACGATCAACGGCGGCAGCTCGCCCTCCGGCCCCGCGAACCGCGCGTTCGCCGGCGGATAGAACAGCGCGTGCGCCACCCCGCCCCCCGCCAAACCCGCCACGGCGCCCGCCACGGGGAACGTCACCGCCTCGGCCAGCGACACGTCGCCCGGCTCCAGCGCCGGCGCCCCCGACGCGCGCACCACCTCCGCGCCCAGCATCACCGCGCTCGGCCGGTCCCGCTCCGCCCGCAGCCACGCCCAGCGCCCCGCCACCGGCCAGGGACACGCCCCGACCCTGACCCCGCCGCCATCCCCGCCCCGCCCCGCGGTCCCGGCCTGCGCCGCGGTCCCGACCTGCGCCGCGGCCGCGTCCACCGCGAGCGGCTCGGCGCGACCCGCCACGATCCGCACCGGCCGCGCCGAACCCTGCGAGACCACGCTGGCCACGATCCCGCCACCTTCGAGGAACCGGTACGACGCCTGCCCGAACACCCAGTGCGGCCCGCCGATCTCCGCCGCCATCGGGCACACCGGCTCCACCCCGGCCTCGCCCACCCGGTACAGGTTCCACCACCCCGACCGGTCCGAGCACACGTGCAGCACGCCCTGCGGCGACCAGGCCGGCTGCACCACCGCCTCGCGCCCGTCCCCCAGCGGCCGCGCCGCCGCGCCGACCCACGGCACCCCATCCGGGCCGACCCGCGACTCCCCGCCCGCAGCAGGCCGTGCCACTCCCGCGACGGTGTCAGCCGCGCCGGCTGCCTCCCCGCGCGACGCGACCTCCAGCGGCGCCACGCACAGCCGCGCCGCATCCCACGGCATGTCCGGATGGTCCCACTCGATCCACGCCAGCCGCGTCCCGTCCGGCGACGGCCGCGGGCTCGACAGGAAATCCGCCCCTCGGACCAGCACGACCCCGTCCTGGGCTGCCGCCTCCATGCCCGCCGCCAGGTCGAGCGCCACCAGCGCCGCCTCCGGATCGTTCGCCGGGCGCCCGCGATGGTCCTCGCGCACGCACGCCACCCAGCGCCCGCCGCACCGCGGCAGGAACGCGAAATCCGCGAACCGGCAGCCCGCGACCCGGCTCACCGGCCGCGGCGCCCCGCCCGGCTCGATCAGCCAGACCGCCCCGTCCGCCTTGTCGCTGAACACGACCCGCCCGCCCTGCATCGCGTAGGCGCCGCCGCCATACTCGTGCACCCGCGACGCCACGTCGAACGGCGCCGGCGTCAGGTCCGCGACCATGCCCTCCGCCGAGCGCACCACCAGCACCGTCCGCCCGCGCTCCGTCGGCCGCAGCTCCAGCCAGGCCAGCGCGTCGCCGTCCGCCGACAGACCCGACAGTCCCACCGTCTGCCCCGCCACCTGCTCCACGCTGACCGGCGAGTCCCAGGTCCCGAACGGAGCGATCGTCTTTGACTGTGTCATCCGCGCACCCCTGGTAGGCCCCGCAGCCGAAACCCCCCGTTTTGTCTCGGGCCGCAGGACAAATCGCCCCCGATTTGTCCTGCGGCCCGAGACAACCCGCGTCCAAAGAAAACAGGCAAGAAAGACTGGGCTCTGCCCAGACCCGCAAAGGGCCGTGAGGCCCTTTGATCCCTTGACTTAAGTGTTGAATTCCAAAGGCTTGCCCTTGGCGGAGTCCGGAGGCGGAGCCTCTGGCCTTCCTTGCTTCGCCCAGGCGCGCCGCTACTCCGCCGCCTGCGCCAGCGCCGGGTAGTCCGTGTAGCCGTGGCCGTCGCCGCCGTACCACGTCGCCTTGTCCGACTCCGCGATCGGCGCCCCGGTGCGCAGCCGCTCCACCAGGTCCGGGTTGGAGATGAACGGCCGTCCGAAGCACACCAGGTCCGCCTCGCCGTGCCGCCGCATCCGCAGCGCCATCTCCCGGTCGATCCCGTTGTTCGCCATGTAGAGCCCGCTGAACAGCTTGCGGAGCGCCTGGCTGCTGTAGCCGGCCGGCTCGGTGCGGTCGCCCTGCGTCACGCCCTCGATGACGTGCATGTACACCAGCCCGAAGCGGTCGAGCTCCCGGACGACGTGGCTGTAAGTCGCCATCACCGTGCTGTCGATGCCGATCTCGCCCACTTGCGGCGTGATCGGCGACAGCCGCACCCCCACGCTCCGCCCGCCGCCCCACACCCCCGTCACCGCCTCGGCCACGATCCGTCCCCGATTCTCGATGCTGCCGCCGTAGCGGTCGGTGCGCTTGTTGGTGCTGTCGCGGATGAACTGGTCGAGCAGGTAGCCGTTCGCCGCGTGGATCTCCACGCCGTCGAACCCCGCCCGCTTCGCGCACCCCGCCGCATGGGCGTAGTCCGCGACGATGCCCGCGATCTCGTCGGTCTCCAGCGCGCGCGGCGTGACGAAATCCTTGAAGCCCTCCGGCGTGAACGCCTTGCCGACCGGCGCGATCGCCGACGGCGCCACCGGCAGCCCGTTCCCCGGCTGCAGATCCGGGTGGCTGACCCGCCCGACATGCCAGAGCTGGCAGAAGATCCGCCCGCCCGCGTCGTGCACCGCCTGCGTGACGCCCCGCCACCCCTCGACCTGCGGGTCGGTGAAGATCCCCGGCGTGAAGGCGTAGCCCTGCCCCTGCTGGCTGATCTGCGTCGCCTCGGACACGATCAGGCCCGCCGTGGCGCGCTGGGCGTAGTAGTCGGCGTTCATCGGCCCCTGCACCTCGGCCTTCCCGGCCCGCGAGCGGGTCAGCGGTGCCATCACCACGCGGTTGCGCAGCTCGATCGGCCCGAGGGTGACGGGCTGGAACAGGTCGGACTGCGCATCGCTCATCGTCGATTCTCCAGGAAACGCGGGGCGCCCCGACGGTGCCGGAACGCACGGGCTGCCGGTCGCGGCGGCCCCGGACGCTTATCTCGCGCGACCGACATACCGCCGCAACCGCTGCCGGCGACGGGAGCGTTCAGTTTGCCGGGAGGTGGCCGTCCGGGGGAACGAAGAAAGCAAGGCTGGGCTCTCCCTCCGCTGCCTTTCCAACGACCCGAGCGGGTCGTCGGAACCTTTGGCAGCTACGCCCGGACCCGCCAAAGGCCGAAGCCTTTGGAAACCGTCTGCTTAAACAAGTGGATTCCAAAGGCTTGCCTTTGGCGGAGTTTGAGGCAGAGCCTCAACCTTGCCTGCCTGGCCGTCAGTCGTTCATCGGGTACGACGCCATCAGCCGCCGTTGCAGCCGCCACAGCCGCAGCATCCCGAGCGCCCCGGACGGCCTGGCGCCGCGCCGGCGCATGTCGCGCCCGATCTCGAACGCCGCGCGGTAGTGGGCGAACTGCACGGCGTAGGCGTCACGCAGGCTGGTCCGGGGGTCCCATATGTGGGTGGCCTCGGAGCCGACGCCGTTGATCTCGATGACCCTGAACTCGCCGCGGCGCAGCGCGTCCAGGCTGGCGAACCGCAGGTCCACCCGCCCGAAATGGAAGTCCGGCATCGAGCGCATCAGCGCGTCGATCCGCGCTGCGAGCGCCGGCGTGGCAAGCGCCGTGCCGTCGCGGAACTCCGAGCCCTTGCAGTGGTTGCCGGCGAACACCAGCCGCACCGTCTCGCCCGCCGCCGGCACGGTGTCGAGCCGCGCGCGCAGCCGCGGCAGGTAGAGGCCGGGCACCCTGCCGTGCCGCGGATGCGCCAGGACCAGCGCGCGCAGCGTCGAGACGCCGTCCCCCTCCACGGAGGCCGCGTGCTTCAGCGTGATCGAGGTCAGCCGTCCGTGCGCCTCGTCGGGACGGCGCAGGTAGAACACCCCGGCCTCGCCCTTCCACGCCACCAGCTCCTGCAGCACCAGCGCCACGCCGCGCGGGAACGCCGCCAGCGCCCGGGCGAGCGCCGCCTCGTCCTCGACCAGGCGCACGCCGGCGCCGTTGCAGCCGATGTCCGGCTTGACCACCACCGGCAGGCCCAGCCCCCCCGCGCGCATCGCGGCGCGCGCCCGCGCGGCGTCCGCCTCGCCGGTGACCAGGGTGACGTAGGGGGCGATCAGCGACCGCGCCTCGCCCTCGGACTGGTCGAGGATCGAGGTCTTGCTCTCGCCGCACAGCCCGCCGGTGGCGACGTGCGGGTTGGCCGCGGTGGGCAGGCTGAACCCGCCGTGCCGCACGCCCAGCACGACCCAGTGCGCGACGACCGGGATGTAGAACAGCCAGCCCGGCCAGAACTCGAACGCCGACACCACCCGGGTCGCCCGGGGCGCGGCGCCGCGCGGCCGGAACGGCGCGGCCAGCCGGTCGAGGCCGCCGGCGAACACGTCGGGCAACGCGCCCGCGCCGCGTGCCACCGGCCCGGCCCCGGCGATGCCGCCGCGTGCCGCGACGCCTGCGGCGGTGCGCCGGCCCGTCCTGTCCCGGGCGTCGCCCCCCGCGAAGGCGGGCGTCCCGGACGGCGTGGCGGCGCCGTTGAGCACCGTGTCGAGCGCCTCGCTCATGGCGTGTCTCCCTGCATCCTGGCGACGATGCGCCCCATCGCCACGATCACGGCCGCGAAGCCCAGCGCCCCGATCCACCGCCACGCGCCGAGATAGTCCACCAGCACCTGGCCCACGCGAAGCGAGATGCCGAACAGCATCGACGTCCAGATCAGCGTCGCCATCACCGCGGCCAGAGCGAACTGCCGGAAACTGGCACCCAGGAACCCGCAGGCCGTGTAGGTCGGCAGCCTCGCGCCTGGGATGAACCGGCTGATGAACACCACGCGGAACACGTGCCGGTTCAGCCACTCCCGCCCGTGCGCCTGCCGGCGCTCCGGCACCAGCCGGCGCAGGCGCGGGAACGTGGCCGCCAGCCGCCCCAGCCCGTACAGACCCAGGTCTCCGGCCACGATGCCGACGTAGAGCGCGCCGAGCGCCACCATCCACGACAGCGAGGAGTCCTGCACCCGCATCGCCGCGAGCACCGTGGCGGCGTCCTCCAGGATGAAGGTGCCGAGAATGACCAGCCCCGCCTGCACGAAGGGCGAGCGGCCCGCGAGGTCGAGCAGGCCGGCGATGGAGCCGGAGAACACGGATCAGCCCGCCCGGCCCGGATGGTTGGTCATGGCGCGCCCTTTCGTTCCGGCCGGGCAAGCCGGGCCTGCGATCCGCCGCAACGCCGGCGAAGGCCGTCCATACCGGTCCGGTCCCCTCGCGTCACCCCAAGTTTCCGCCACGGAGTGTGTCGCCCGGACGAGCAGGGAACCGGGAGCGGGGCTGGGCTCTGCCCAGACCCGCCAAGGCCCTGCTCCTAGGCACGGAACCTCTGGAAACCCATCCTTCAAGTCCAGGTTTCCAAGGCTCGGCCTTTGGCGGAGTTCGAGGCGGAGCCTCAACCTTGTTTCGCCGCCTGTGCGCAGGGCCGCCGGCACCCGGCGCAAGGCAGGGCTGGGGCAGGACCGGCCGCCGCCTGGCCACGCATCAGTGCCGCCTGACAGGACGCGCGCGCGCCGCAGCCGCACGGGCCGCCACCGGATGGGCCACGACGGGCGCCCGCGACTCGGTGGCCGCCTTGGCGCAGGCGTCGCCCTCGCCGGTGCCGAACTGGATCGTCGGCAGCAGAGCCGCCGGGCCCGCGAGGATGCCCAGGCCCACCGCCGCCCCGGTGCGCGCTGCGACCTCGGCGCCGGGCAGCACGCTCGGCGAGGACAGGGTGCCGCCGATGTTGATCGGCCCCGGCAGCGAGCCGATCGAGAAATGCGTCGAGCGCGTGGTCAGCGCGAGGTCGAGCTTCTCGCCGTTGAAGTTGATGTCGCCGGTCGCGGTGCTGCGCTCCTCCGAGGTCTGCAACAGGAACACCTTGGTCTGCATCACCCCGTTGTTCAGCACGAAGTCCGAGACGAAGCACTGCACCTTGGCCTTCTGCGGCAACCCCATCGCCGACAGGATCGCCTTGCCGAACTCCAGCCCCGCAATGTTGAGCAGCAGCGCGCTCAGGTCGCCGCCACCGCTCATCGACAGCTTCAGCCCGCCGTTGCCGGTCGCCATCACCTGCGCCATCGAGGCTCCGGCGCCGTCGATCTTGGCCTCCCCGGTGATGGTGCCGTCGCCCGCGAAGCTGTGCGTCGAGGCCATGATCTTGGCCAGGCTCAGGTGGCGGAACGCCACGTCGCTGTTGATCCGCTTGGCCGGCGCGTCGATGGCGATGTTGGCCAGGATCTCGCCGTTGCCGAGCCCGAACTTCAGCGGGTGGACGTCGATCTTGCCGTCCACCACGTCGATGCGGAACGAGATGTCGTCCATCGGCACATACTTGTTGACGATCTTCTCGCCGCGGTACTGCACGTGCACGTCGGCGGCCTTCACCACCGGCAGGTTGATCGGCTTGTCGGGCAGAAGGTGGCCGCTGTGCTCGGCCTTCTCGACGCGTGCCCTGGTCTCCGGCGCCTCGTGGGCCGCCCCGGAGGCGCGGCCCGGGGCCGTGCCGATGAAGCCGCCCAGGTCGGCGAGGTCGACCTTGCGCGACACGAGGTTCATGTCGACCACCGGCTTCGGGCCGGCCATCGCCACGTCGATGTCGCCGCCCAGGTCGCTCTCCCCCACCTTTCCCGCGAACTGGTGGAACTGCATGCTCCTCTTGTCGGCGTCGTAGGCGAGGTTGCCGGCGATGCTGTAGGCCGGCGTCTCGGGGATCGGGATGCCGGTGAGCGGGAACAGCAGCGACATGTCCGGCCCGGTCAGGCCCAGCTTCAGCTTGGCCCCCTCGAAGTGCAGCGGGTCGTCCACCGTGCCGACGAGCGTGACCTTCGTCGGCCCGTTCTCCAGGTGCAGGTCGATCGGGTACGGCTCCTTGCGGTCCTCCAGGCTCAGCAGCGCCCCGGCCACCAGCCCGCCGGTGATCGGCTGGTCGGAGTAGCGCCCCTTCGCGGTGGCCACGATGCGCGGCCCGGCCTCGGCGGTGGCCTCGCGCGTGCTGACGTCCAGTCCCAGCGCCGCCTTGAGCTTGGGGTCGGTGAACTGCACGTGGCTGTCGGTGATCTGCAGGTCGCCGATCCTGGGCGACGGGCTGCTGCTCTTCGCCGGGGCCTCCCCGGCCGGCTTCGCGGCGCCGAGCGTCCAGTTGTCGCGACCGTCCGCCAGCGCGGTGGCCACGACCTGCCCGCCATCCACGGCGATCACCGGCAGGACCAGGGTGCGGGTGCGGATGTACTGCATCACGTCGGCGCTGATAGTCAGCGTGCGCGCGGTGGCGAACGGCCTGGCCTCGGGGAATCCGTCCGGCTCCGCGACCACCGGATCGTCCACCGTCACCGTCGTCACCCGGCCGAGGCGGACGTGGAGGTGGCTGATGGTCACCGTGCGCCCGAGCGCCGCCGACGCCCGCGCCTCGACCAGGGGAACGAACCAGTCCCAGCGCCAGAACGCCACCAGCAACGCGATCGCCACGACAGGGATGCCCACCACGAAGGGCCAGAGCCGGATGCGAGACTGCGCCATGCTGCGGCCGTTCCTCCAGGAATGGTGCCGACCCACGGAACGCCGGCCCGCCGCGGGGGGTTCCGACACGCCCGCCCCGGGGCCTGTCGGCAGGCAAGGCCGGGCTCTCCCTCCGCTGCCATTCCAATGAACCCATGCGGGTCGTCGGACCCTTTGGCAGCGACGCCCCGACCCGCCAAGGGCCCCCTCCTTCAAGCACGGGCCCTTGGAAACCATCTACCTGAAAATCGAACTCTCGAGGCCTGCCTTGAGCGGAGTTCGAGGCGAAGCCTCAACCTTGCCCAACCCTGCCGGCTACGCTGGGCCCGCCGCCGGCATCAGCCCGCGAACGCCGCCAGCAACCGCGCGTGCGAGCGCATCCCGGCGTGGAAGCAGCGCAGCTCGAACTTCTCGTCCGGGCCGTGCACCTGGTCGTCCTCCAGCCCGAACCCCACCAGCAGGCTGTCGACGCCGAGCACGCGCCGAAGCTGCTCCACCACCGGAATCGAGCCGCCGCAGCCGATCAGCACCGCAGGCCGGCCGAACTCCTCGGCCAGCGCCGCGCGCGCCGCCGCCACCCAGCGGCTGGAGGACGCCACCTCGAAGCCTGGCGCGCCGCTGTAGGCCTCCAGCTCGACGCGCACGCCCGGGGGCGCGCGATCGGCCACGAAGCGGCGGAACAGCGCGACCACCCGGTCCGGGTCCTGGCCCGGCACCAGGCGGAACGACACCTTGGCCCCCGCCTCGGCCGGGATCACCGTCTTGCTGCCAGCGCCCTGGTAGCCGCCCCAGATGCCGTTGATCTCCGCAGTGGGACGCGCCCACAGCCGCTCCAGCCCGCCGCGCCCGCGCTCGCCGCCACCTTCACGCCCGCCTTCACGCCCGCCTCCGCCAGACGGCAGGGCGACGCCGATGCCGCCCAGGAACGCCGCCTCGTCGAAGCCGAGCCCCTGCCATTCCCGGAGCTGCGCCGGGTCGGGCTCGGCCACCCCGTCGTAGAAGCCGGGCACCGCGACCCGCCCGTCCGCGTCGTGCAGACCGCCCAGGATTCGCGTGAGCGCCGCGATCGGGTTGGGCGCGGAGCCGCCGTACATCCCGGAATGCAGGTCGCGCGACGGGCCGCGCACGGTGAGCTGCGTGTAGGCAAGGCCGCGCAGCCGCGTGGTGATCGCCGGCGTGTCGATGTCCCACATCCCGGTGTCGGAGATGATCGCGACGTCGGCCGCCAGCGCCGCGCGGTGCTCCACCAGGAACGCTTCCAGGCTGGGGCTGCCGACCTCCTCCTCGCCCTCCAGCAGCACGGTGACCCGCGACGGCGGGCCGCCGGCGACGTCGTGCCAGGCGCGCAGGGCCTCCAGCCACGTCAAGCTCTGACCCTTGTCGTCCACGGCGCCGCGCGCCACCACGCGCCGGCTGCGTGGCCCGTCCACCACGACCGGCTCGAACGGCGGGCTGGTCCACGGCGCCAGCGGCTCGGCGGGCTGCACGTCGTAGTGCCCGTAGAACAGCAGGTGGGGTCCCGCACCCCCGGCGCCGGTCCCCGCGTGATGGGCGAGCACGATCGGCCGGCCCGCGGTCTCGTGCACGCCAGCCTCGAAATCGATCGACGCGAGCTGCGCGGCCGCCCACGCCGCGGCCCGGGCGCAGTCCGCGTCGTGGCCGGGCTGCGCGCTGACGCTGGGGATGCGCAGGAACTCCACGAGCCGCGCGGTCGCCGCGTCCAGGCCGTCGTCGAGCCGGGCCAGGACCTCGGCCAGCGCCCCGGCCAGCGCCGTGTCCGGTGCGCCGCCCGTCGTGGGCGCGTCCGTGTGGCGGGCCTCTGCGGGGCTGTCGGGAACGCTCATGCCTGGCCTCCTGGCGATGGGCCGGGCCGCGCCCCGGCCCGGGGAATGGACTGGGACAGGGGCATGCCCGCCTCGGGTGCCGCGTAGGTGCGCAGGAACATGGCGACGGAGCTGGATACCACGCGCTCGACCTCGGCGTCGGTGGGCGTCGTGACCAGCTGGAGCCGGCACAGCATGCCCAGCCGGGTCTGGCACAGCGCGAAGAACTGGTCGGCGGCGAAGCGCGCGTCATCCACGACCAGGCGCCCGGCCAGGGTCTGGCGCGTCAGCCAGTCCGCCATGTGCCCGGTCGCCCGCGCCGGGCCCGCGTCGTAGAACATCCGCGCGAGATCGGGGAACTTGGAGGCCTCCGACATCGTGACCCGGAAGATGGTCAGCCCGGTGGGCGAGACGATCATGCGCACCATCTGCTCGGCGATGCGGCGCAGGGCGGCCTCGGGATCGGTCCCGTCATCGGCGCCGTCGAACAGCGCCGCGATCTTGCGGCTGCACTCCTCGTTGACGAAGGCGGCGAACAGGTCGGCCTTGCCGGCGAAATAGTTGTATAGCGTGCCCTTCGACACCCCTGCCTCGGCGGCGATGCGCGACATGCTGGCGCCCTCGTAGCCCTCCTGCGCGAACACCAGCGCCGCGCCGCGCAGGATCTGCCGCTCCTTCTCCGGGGACAGGGTCTCGGTCCCAGACATCGCGCTCTCCCCCTAGCTCCCCGGCCTGGACCATGCCCGGAATGCCGTTCCGCAGCGTTCCCGGCCACGGTGGTCCCGGCGCCGCCGGGCCGTGCAGGTCGGCCGGATTGACGATCGGGTCGAACACGGTAGGTTGTCAACGCTGACCGAACCGATCGGTCACCGGACGTGGCTCGCCGTCCTTGCATTGGAGAACAGCTGCGTGACGCTGTGCGAACAAGCTCGGGGGCAGGTGCCGCCGTTGCGTCGGCCTCCCGTGGCAGCACGTGTCCGGCTGCCCGGTCCGCTGCGCGCCATCACGGCACAGCGCCCTGCGCAGGCACGCGCCGCCCTCGTGCTGCCCGGCGCGCTGCTCGCGCTGCTCTGCGGCTGCAGCGTCGGCCCGGACTTCAAGCGGCCCAGCGTGTGGTCGCCCGTCTCCTGGTTCGCGAGCCGGCCCATCGTCCCGGCCTCCTACGAGGCCAGCCTGCCGGTGGCGCAGCCGATCGACCCGGCCTGGTGGAAGCTGCTCGGCGACGACAAGCTCACCGCGCTGGAGGGGCGCGTCGGCGCGCAGAACCTCAACGTCAGGCTCACCACCGTGCGCCTGGCGGAGAGCCGCGCGCAGCTGCGCCTCTCCTCGGTGAACCTCTTCCCGCAGATCAACGGCCGCGCCCAGTATCAGCGCGACCAGATCAGCCAGAAGGAGGTGCAGCGCGGGCTGAGCACCATTGGCGGGAGGCTTCCAGCCAACCTCGCCGGCACCGCCAGCGGCTTCGGCTCCACCCAGGTGCCGCCGATCGACCTGTGGTCGGACGGCATCGACTCCAGCTACGAGATCGACCTCTGGGGCCGGGTGCGCCGCACCGTGGAGGCGGGGGAGGCGGCGCTGGAGGCGTCTGGCGACGCGCGGCGCAATGCGCTGCTGTCCGCCCTGGCCGAGGTGGCGCGCGACTACGTGCAGCTCCGCGGCAACCAGGAGCTGCTCAGGATCGCGCGCGAGAACCTCGTGACCGAGCAGCAGAGCCTTGGGCTGACCCGGCAACGCTCCAGCGGCGGGCTGGGCACCGACCTCGACGTGGCGCAGGCCGCCGCCCAGGTCGAGTCGACCCGCTCGCAGATCCCCCAGCTCGAGCAGCAGGTGCAGCAGACTATCAACGCCCTCAGCCTGCTGCTGGGCGAGGGGCCGGGCGCGCTGCGTGCCGAGCTGGAGGCGCCGGGCCCGGTACCGCCGGTGCCGCCGCGCGTGCCGATCGGCCTGCCCTCCGAGTTGGTCCGCCGCCGGCCCGACATCCGCCAGGCCGAGGCGCAGCTGCACTCCGCGACCGCGCAGGTCGGCGTGGCGGTGGCCTCTTTCTACCCATCGGTCACCCTGTCGGCGAACCTGACCTTCACCGCGCTGCAGTTCCGCGACCTCGGCTTCTGGAGCAACAAGGGCTACACGCTCGGGCCGAACATCACGATCCCGATCTTCCAGGGCGGCCAGCTGCGCGGGCAGCTCGCGCTCAACAACGCCCAGCAGCAGGAGGCTGCGACCAACTACCAGCAGACCGTACTCCAGGCCTGGCACGACGTGGACAACGCCCTGATCGCCTACGGCGCGGAGCAGTCGCGGCGCGACGCCCTGCAGCGCTCCGTGGAGCAGAACCAGCGCGCCCTGGTCCTGGCGCGCGACCGCTACACCCAGGGACTGTCGGACTTCCTCAATGTCCTGACGCAGGAGCGCTCCGTGCTCGCGGCCCAGCAGCAGCTCGCGGACAGCACCGTCACCGTGACGCAGAACCTGGTGCAGCTCTACAAGGCGCTCGGCGGCGGCTGGGAGGAAAGCTTCCCCGCCGCCCCGGAGAAGGCCGCCGCCGCGACCGGTGCCGCCGGCCCGGGCTAGGACCCGCGCCTGGGCAGGAGGAAACAAGGCTAGGCCAGAGGCTCTGCCTCTGGACTCCGCCAAAGGCGAGCCTTTGGAGTCCCTTGCCTGAGGAAAACCCTGTCAGGGCTTTCTGGCCTTTGAAGGGTCTGGGCAGGGTTCGGCCCTGTTGCCTGTCCCGCTGACCCACGGGCCGAAGCCGGCCGAAAGCAGTCGCTCCGGCCTGCCGTCCCGTCTGGCCGGCTACCCCGCTGTCTGGTCCCGGACCCGTGCCTCAAGCTGCCGAAGCAGGTCCGTCATCGCTGCCACGAAGGCCGGCAGCACCGCGAGCGGCACCAGGAGCTGCCCCGACGGCTGCGGGGTGCCGTCGGCGCCCATCGCCCCGAGCTGCAGGCGCGCCACGCCGTTCTGGACGTTCGCGCCCCGGAGCATGTCGGCGAAGATCACGTCGTTCATCGCGCACACTGCATCGCTGTGAGGCGGGAACCCTAACGGCGGCGGCATCGCGAGTCACCCTGCCTGCGGCTGCAGCAGGGCAATGCTCCAATTACGGAAAGCAGCAAGGTTGAGACTCCGCTTCAAACTCCGCCAAAGGCAAGCCTTTGGAATCCATTACTTGGGAAAGTGGTTTTCAAACGCCTCGGCCTTTGGCGGGTCCGGGCAGGGCCCGGCCTTGCTGCCTCCGCTCAGCGCGGGCGGAACACCACGCGCGACGCCATGGCGAAGTTGACGAACATCCCGGCCAGCGAGCCGGCCGCGACCGCCAGCACCGGGTACCCCCGGCAGAGCGGCACGGTGGCGACGAGGGCGAAGAACGTGCCCCGGTTGAGCACGAAGCCGCCCGCGCCGGACAGGACGAACAGCGCCCACTGCCGGTACGCCCGTCCGTGCTCATGGTTGCGGAACGTCCAGAGCCGGTTGAGCAGCCAGTTCAGCGTGCTCGCCACCAGGTAGGCCACGAGGCCCGCCGCATACAGCCCGATCCAGGGTGCCGCAGCATACACCGTTACCGTGTCCCACACGAAGCCCAGCGTGCCGACCACGCCGAACTTGAGGAAGCGCAGCATCGCCGCGAGGCGCGCCGGCGTGACGAGGCGTCGGTGGGGCAGGGCGAGGCTCTCGGTCATTGTCACGGCGCGTAGAGGAGCGGACGGGGCGGTGCAAGACGGCATCGACTCGCCACACCCGGTCGGGCTGGCCCGTGACGGCACCGCCACGAGCGGCATGGCGGACGGGAACGCCGCATGGCGGCGGGCAAGGGCGGGCTCCGTCCGGACCCGCCAAGGCTCCTTCCTTCGAGCCGGGGCTTTTGGAAACTTGTCCCTCAAGCAGGTGGCTTGCGGAGGTGAGCCAATGGCTGAGCCCGACGGCAGGATCTCTGGCGTTGGCGGCTTCCTGCGTGCCGACAGGAGCCTGCGCCGATGTGGCGCGGGACGACGCCTGCCGCCTCGCGCAAGAAAAAGGGGGCGCCTCGCGGCGCCCCCTTCGCAGCCCGTCCTGACGAACGGTTCAGTGCAAGATGATCTCGACGCGGCGGTTCTGAGGCTCGCGCACGCCCTGGGCGGTGGGCACCAGGGGGTTGCTCTCGCCGTAGCCGTGGATGCCGATCTCGCCCTTCGGCACGCCGTCGCGCACCAGTTCCGCCTCGACGCTCTGCGCGCGACGGACCGACAGGCGCTGGTTGTAGGCCGCGGTGCCGGACAGATCGGTGTAGCCGTTGACCTCGATGCGGGTGGTCTGCACGTGGGTCGAGGCATTGGCGGCCTCGTGGATGATCTGGCGGGCACGCTGGGTCAGGTCGGCGCGATCCCAGTCGAAGAACACGAGGTAGGTGCGGGCCGGGACCACCGGGGGCGTCGCGACCGGAGCGGGCGCCGGCGGCGGCGGCGGCGGCGCGGTGTTGAAGGCGTAGCGCAGGCCGACCATGAACTCGTGGTTCTGCGCCTCGTCGAACTTGGCGTTGCCCTTCGAGACGATCCCCGGACCCTGGTAGTAGGTCGCGTGGTAGGCGTTCTGGTTCAGCGAGCCAAGGTAGCGGTACTCGGCCGTCAGCGCGAGGCCGGGAAGCTGCGTGATGTCGTAGGAGATGCCGACGATGCCCTGGTAGGCGAAGTTGCCGCTGGTGCCGCCGGTGCGCAGAACCTGGCCGTTGTTGAACACGGAGCTGAGCGGGCTCAGGTGCGTCCAGAGATAGCCGGCGCCGACGCCGACATAGGGCGTGACCGGGATGCCGGTGAGGCCGAAGTTCGACAGGTTGAAGTCGTACAGCACGTTGGCCAGGCCGCCGTAGCTCTCGGTGTGGCCGCGCGAGGTCGACGCGACGGCAGTGCGGACGTAGTTGTTGACGTTGTTGTTGGTGTAGTGGCCCTCGATCTCGGCGCGCAGGCCGTTGCCGAGCCCGTAGCCGACGCTGGCCACGCCGTCGTAGCCGTCGCCGAAACGATAGCGGCTGTGGCCGCGGATGCCGTCGCCGCCGCCGTTGCTCGGGCCGGGGCGCAGATGCTCGTCCATCAGCAGGTTGTAGCCGGCGCCCGCCGCGATGTAGAGGCCGTCGATCGGCGGCGCGGTCTGGGCCGAGGCGGCGGCGGCGAAGGCCGAGCCGAGAAGCGTGGTTGCCAGGAGGGCAGAACGGATCCGCATCGTGTCTAAGTCCTTCATTCATGCGCCACTCGGAAAACCGCGACAGCGGCGGTGGCGCGAACGCCACCGTAAGAGCACAGAAAGTTCCCGAGTTGCCCTCACAGATTGTAATGGCGGCCCTGCTTTGGTGAACCGATCGCCGGCGTTGCTGAACTGCCACACTCGCGTCCGCGGACAGTACAGTCAGGCCCGGGTGGCGGCGTGACGCGCCGGAAACCCGGAAAATGCTCGTGTTCACCTGCAATTAATCAGGCGTGCACCTGGACGCCATGGGCACGGGAGACGTTGCTCGGATCGCCAGTCGTTGGATGGCGGCCTCGCCTCGCCGATGCCCTGCAACCTCCGCGCGACTCCGTGCCGGCAACGAATGCCGACCTGCGGGAGGCTTCGGCCTTCGGCGGGTCCCGGCGGAGCGCGGCCCTGCATGCTGCCGCCCGCCCGCCTTGCCCGCCCCCGCCCCACCTGCCATGACCGCGCGGCGATGAACGACGACCCCGCACCGAGCCCCGCGCTGCTGCCTGCCGGCCTGCGCGACCTGCTGTCGCCCGAGGCGGAGACCGAGGCCGCCTCGGTCGAGGCGCTGATGGCCGCCTTCGCCGCGCACGGCTACGAGCGGGTCAAGCCGCCGCTGCTGGAGTTCGAGGACGGGCTGTTCGCGGGGCCTGGCGCCGCGGTCGCCGAGCAGACCTTCCGGGTGATGGACCCCGACACGCACCGCATGATGGGGCTGCGCGCCGACATCACCCCGCAGGTGGGCCGCATCGCCGCGACCCGCCTGTCGCGGGCGCCGCGGCCCCTGCGTCTCTCCTATGCCGGCCAGTGCGTGCGGGTCCGCGGCGGGCAGCTCGCCTCCGGGCGCCAGGTGCCGCAGGTGGGCATCGAGCTGATCGGCGTCGACACCGCGGAAGCGGACGCGGAGACCATCCTGGTGGGCGCGGAGGCGCTGGGGGCGCTCGGCGTGACCCGTGTCAGCTTCGACCTGCTGCTGCCGCAGATGGCGCCGGCGCTGCTGGACTGGGCCTGCGTCGCGCCGGGCGGCATCCGCACGGCGCTGACCCGCGCGCTGGATCGCAAGGACGCGGCCTCGGTGGCGGAGCTGGGCGCGCGGCTCGACGGGCCGATCGCCGCGATCCTGACCGACCTGCTGAGGGCGTCGGGCCCCGCGGACACCGCGCTGGCGGCGCTGGCCCGTGTCAGGCTGCCGCCGGCGGCGTTCGCGCTGGCGGTGCGGCTGCACGAGGTGGTGGACGTCGTGCGACGGCGTGCGCCGGGGCTGCGGCTGACGGTGGACCCGATCGAGTTCCGCGGCATGCGCTACCACACCGGGCTGTGCTTCTCGATCTACGCGCCGGGTTCGCACGAGGAGCTGGGCCGCGGCGGGCGCTACGTGTCGGGCGAGGCGGAGCCGGCAGCCGGCCTGACGCTGTTCGCCGACACGATCCTGCGCGCCGCCCCGTCGCGGCCGGTGCCGAAGCGCGTGTTCGTGCCGCGCGGCAGCGACCCCGCGCAGGCCCAGGCGCTGCGTGGCGAAGGCTTCGTCACCGTGGCCGGGCTCGCCGACGTCGCGGATGCCGCGGCGGAGGCGGGGCGGCTGCTGTGCACCCACGTGCTCAGGGGCGGGGCGGCGGAGGCCCTGGCGCAACCGGCGCCCGGGTGAGCGGCCCGAGGCAGACCGGCGAAGCCGGAGACTCCGCCTCCGGACTCCGCTCGAGGCCGAACCTTGAGAATCCACGGGTGAAGACAGCAGGTTGGCGACTGCGGCCCTGACGGGTGCGAGCCCGGGGGCGTCGCCTCGGCGGACCTTCACTTCCAGAACCCGGGGCAGGGCGCCGGAGTGTTCCGCCGGCCCGCCAAGGCTGGCGTGCGTGCCGCGCCGGATGGCACATAGGGGTGGCAACAGGCCCGGAGCGAGCGCGCGGAGCATGCCGGGCCGCGGGAGGACTTGCGTATGGCGAACGTCGCGGTGATCGGCGCCCAGTGGGGCGACGAGGGCAAGGGCAAGGTGGTGGACTGGCTGTCCAGCCGCGCCGACATCGTGGTGCGCTTCCAGGGCGGCCACAACGCAGGCCACACGCTCGTCGTCGGCAACCAGACCTACAAGCTGTCGCTGCTGCCCTCGGGCCTGGTGCGCGGCAAGCTGGGCATCATCGGCAACGGCGTGGTGGTCGATCCCGAGGCTCTGCTCGCCGAGATCGCGCGCGTGAGGGCGCAGGGGCTGGCGGTGGGGCCGGACACGCTGCGCATCGCGGACAACGCCACGCTGATCCTGCCGCTGCACGCCGCCCTCGACAGGGCGCGCGAGCAGGCACGGGGCGAGCGGAAGATCGGCACCACCGGCCGCGGCATCGGCCCGGCCTACGAGGACAAGGTGGCGCGCCGCGCGATCCGCGCCTGCGACCTGGCCGAGCCGGCGACACTGGACCACAAGCTCGACGAGCTGCTGCTGCACCACAACACGCTGCTGGCCGGCCTCGGCGCGGAGATTTTCCACAAGGACGCGCTGATGGCGCACCTGCTGGCGCTGGCACCCGAAATCCTGCCGTACGTGGAGCCGGTCTGGGAGCGACTGGACGAGGCGCGCCGGGCCGGGCGGCGCATCCTGTTCGAGGGCGCGCAGGCGGTGATGCTCGACGTCGACCACGGCACCTACCCGTTCGTGACCAGCTCCAACACCGTGGCCGCGACGGCGGCCTCGGGCAGCGGCATGGGGCCGTCCGCAGTCGGCTTCGTGCTGGGCATCGCCAAGGCTTACACCACGCGGGTCGGCTCCGGGCCGTTCCCCACCGAGCTGAACGACGGGACTGGCCGGCTGCTCGGCGAGCGCGGCCACGAGTTCGGCACCGTGACCGGGCGGCCGCGCCGCTGCGGCTGGTTCGACGCGGCGCTGGTGCGCCAGGCCTGCAAGGTCGGCGGCGTGCAGGGCCTGGCACTCACCAAGCTCGACGTGCTCGACGGCCTGCCCCAGTTGCGCGTGTGCACCGGCTACGAGATCGATGGCCGCACCGTACGCCACCTGCCTGCGGGGCAGGCGGCGCAGGCGGCGGCCACGCCCGTATACGAGACCATGGAGGGCTGGGCGGACTCCACCCGCGGCGCGCGGTCCTGGGCGCAGCTCCCGGCGCAGGCCATCAAGTACGTCCGCCGCATCGAGGAGCTGGTGGAGGCGCCGGTGACGCTGCTCTCCACCAGCCCGGAACGCGACGACACGATCCTGGTGCGAGATCCGTTCGAGGGCTGAGACCAGCCCCGGACGAGCAGCCAGGCAGCAAGCAAGGCTGGGCTCCGCCCAGACCCGCCAGGGCGAGCCGCCCTGGACTGGCCTTACTGAAGTAATGGATTCCAAAGGCGAGCCTTTGGCGGAGTTCGAGGCAGAGCCTCAACCTTGCTTGCTCCCTGCACGGGCATGAGACCGTGCCGGTCGCGGCGTTAACCAGCGGTTATCCGGCCCTGGCCCAGGGTGGCGCGTCAGAACGACGAAGCGACCCACCATGGCATCCGAGCCGCGAGATGCGCCCATCGCCGGGCGCTACGTCCCCGAACCCGACCACCTCGCCGCGTTCCTGGCCCCGGATCTGCGCGCCGTGCAGGCGAGCGACCGCGCCCGGGAGTCGCCGGGCGGGCTGGCGGCGCTGCGTGTGCTGCCGGCGGCGCCGCCCCGCGCCGGCGCTATCCTTGCCCTGGCCGAGGCTGCGATTCCCCGCCTGCTGCGGCCGCTCGCCCACGGCGTCTTCGCCGGCGCGGCCTGGGTGGTGGTGCCGGCGCCGCCCGGACCGGTGATCTCTGCCGCTGCGCCTTGGGACGAGCCGGAGCTGCTCGGCAAGGTGCTGCGCCCGGCGGCGGCCGTGCTCGACGCGCTGGCGCAGCTCGGCCTCACCCACCGCGCGATCCGCCCCGACAACCTGTTCCGCGACGGCTCCGGCGAGGTGGTGCTGGGCCCGGCCTGGGCCGAGCCGCCCGCCAGCCTGCAGCCCGCCCTGTTCGAGCCGCCTGCCTCGCAGGTCTGCCTGCGCTCCGGGCGCGGGGACGGCGACATCGCCGACGACGTCTATGCGCTGGGCGTGGTGCTGCTGGCCCTGGCGCTGGGACGCGTGCCGCTCGCCGGGCTCGACGACGCGGCGATCCTGCGCCGCAAGGTGGAGCTTGGCAGCTACGACGCCCTGGTCGGCCGCGAGTCGCTGCCGGCCGCGCTGGCCGACCTGCTGCGCGGCATGCTGGCCGAGGACCCGGCGCACCGGCCCGCGCCCGCGCTGCTGCGCGACCCGGCCGCGGCCCGTTCCCGGCGCTCCGTCGTGCGTAGGCCGCGTCCGGCCGAGCGCGCCATCGCCGTCGGGCCGGTGCAGACCTGGAGCGCCCGCGGCCTGGCCCTGGCGATGGCGCAGCATCCCGGGCCGGCCGCGGCGCTGCTGCGGGGCGGGGCGGTGACGACCTGGCTGCGACGCTCCCTGGCGGACAACGTCCTCGCCACGCGCGTCGAGGCGGCGCTTGCCGGCCTCGGCGCCGGCCAGCGGATGAGCGAGCCGCTCGGCGTGATGCGCGCGGTGGCCGTGCTCGATCCGCTGGCGCCGCTGTGCTGGCGCGGCCTGTCGCTGTGGCCGGACGGGATCGGGCCGGCCCTGGTGCACGCGCGGCAGGACAGGACGGCGCTGGCCGCCCTGCAGGAGCTGATCGCCTCGGAGGCGATGCTCGGCTGGGCCCGCCTGCGTCCGGAACGATGCGACCTGGAGCAGGCACGCTCCGAGACGCGCAGCCACCGTCTGCTGCTCGGGTCCGACGCCGCGACCGGGATCGGGGCAAGCCCGGCGTCGGGGCCAGCCCCGCTCGGCGGTGCGGCGGCGCGGCTGATCTACGAGCTGAACCCGCTCCTGGCCTGCGCGTCGCCGGTGCTGGGGCGGCACGTGGTGGTCAGGCTTCCGGACCTGCTGCCGGCGCTCGAAGCCGTGGCGCAGGACGGAGCGACCCAGGATGGGGCGGCTCAGGCTCTATTGCCGCTGGATGCCGAGATGCTGGCCTTCGTCGCGGCGCGTCACGGCCAGCGCCAGGACGGCGCCGGCCTGCCCGGCGCCGCGATGCGCCAGGCGCAGCTGCTCGGCCTTCTCCAGCAGCGCCTGCGTGCCGGCCCGCTCCCGGCGCTGGCGGGCTGGCTGCTGCGCAGCGGGCTGTCCGACCTGTCGGCCTGGCAGAGTCGCAGGACGCGGGAACGGCTGGCCGCGCGGCTGGCCGAGCTGGCCGCGCAGGGCTCGCTGCACGACATGGTCGAGCTGCTGACCGACGATGCGGCTGTCGGCCGCGACCAGGCCGATGCCGATCTTGCCTACGCCGAGGTGATCCGCATCGACACCCGTCTCAGCGCCCTTGTCGCACGACGCGCGGGCCGGCTCGACATGGCGCGCCGCACCGGGGGCGACCTGGTCGGCAGCATCGGACTGGTTCTCGCCGCGGGCTTCCTGATGCTGGCGGTGCTGTCGTGAGCACCTCGCGGCAGCGCCGGCGCGGCACGCCATGAGCCGTCGCGGCAGCCAGGCCCGGGGCGGGTACGGCGGCACCGGGCGCCGGGCCGGGTCGCTGCGCTGGCTGCAGGGCATGGGGTGCGGCCTGCTGCTGGCGGTGTCGCCGGCCACGCTGCTGCTGCTGGGCGGCCTCATGGCCCCGCTGGCGCCCGCGCTGCTCAGCGACGGTGCGTCGGGGCGTCCGGTCGCGCGCTCGGTCGCGCTGTTCGGGGCGGCGTTGTCGATCGGCCCGGTGTTCCGGCTGTGGCGCGCCGGCGCCGGCATGGCCGAAGCCCTGGTGCTGCTGGGCGATGTCGGCGTGCTCGGGGCGGCCTGGGCGTCCTGCGCGGTGGGCTGGCTGCTGGCGGAACTCGTCCCGGTGCTGATCAGGGTCGCCCTGGACCAGCACGACCACGCTCAGGAGACAGCCCTGCGCGCCGCACGTCGCCGTTACGAGGAACAGTGGGGCGTGCAGCCGCAGGGATAGAACCCGGTCTCACGAAATCTCGGCTTGCGCGTGTGGGCGAGGCCTCAAGCAAGCAAGGCTGGGCTCTGCCCAGACCCGCAAAGGGCCGAGGCCCTTTGATCCCTTGACTGAAGAAAGTGGATTCTCAAGGCTTGCCTTGAGCGGAGTCCAGGGGCAGGGCCTCCGGCCTTCCTCCCCTTCGTGTCAGGCCCGTTCGGGGAACAGCGTTGCGAGCCCCTCGGCGTTTGCGGCGCAGCGGCCCCGCTCCGTGATGAGCCCGCTGACCAGGCGCGCCGGGGTCACGTCGAACGCCGGGTTGGCGGCGGCGCTGCCGTCCGGCGTGACCTGCACCCGCACCACCTGCCCGTCGGCCGCGCGCCCGGTCACGGTTGTCACCTCGTCGGGCGAGCGCTCCTCGATCGGGATCCCGGCCACCCCGTCCGACACGGTCCAGTCTATTGTGGTCGATGGCAGCGCGACCCAGAACGGCACCCCGTTGTCATGGGCGGCCAGCGCCTTGAGGTAGGTGCCGATCTTGTTGGCGACGTCGCCGGTGCGGGTGACGCGGTCGGTGCCGACGATCACCAGGTCGACCCGGCCGTGCTGCATCAGGTGCCCGCCGGCGTTGTCCGAGACCACGGTGTGCGCGACCCCGTGCTTGCCCAGCTCGTAGGCGGTGAGCGCCGCACCCTGGTTGCGCGGTCGGGTCTCGTCGACCCAGACGTGCACGGGGATGCCGGAATCGTGCGCCCGGTAGATCGGCGCCAGCGCGGTGCCCCAGTCCACGGTGGCAAGCCAGCCGGCATTGCAGTGAGTGAGCACGTTGACCACGCGCCCGGGCGCACGCCGCGCCGCCTCGGTGATCAGCTCCGCGCCGTGGCGGCTGATCGCCTCGTTCTGCGCGGTGTCCTCGTCCGCGATCGCCGCCGCCTCCGCGTAGGCGACGGCGGCGCGCTGCTCCGGCCGGGTGTTGCGCAGGCGGGTGAGCATCCGCTCCAGCGCCCAGCCGAGGTTCACCGCGGTCGGCCGCGTCGCGAGCAGCAGGGCGGCGTCGCGTTCCAGCGCCTCGCTCGACGGATCGGCGCGCACGGCCAGGGCGAGGCCGTAGGCGGCCACGGCGCCGATCAGCGGGGCGCCGCGCACCTGCATGGTGCGGATCGCGGTCGCGACCTGGTCCCGGTCGACGAGGCGCGGCGTGTCCAACGCCCAGGGCAGACGGGTCTGGTCGATGATCCGCACGCTCCAGCCATCCTCGTCCAGCCACACGCTGCGATGGGGAACGCCGTCGATCTTCATGCCTTGCAGTCTTTCGGGAAAAGGCCTCTCCGGGAGGCGAACGGGGTTGCGCGCCGCGTCAGATGCGCTGGTGCAGCACGCAGACCAGGGTGAACAGGCGGCGCGCAGTCTCGAAGTCGATCGCGATCTTGCGGTCGAGGCGCTGCATCAGCAGTTCGGCGCCCTCGTTGTGCAGGCCGCGTCGGCCCATGTCGATCGCCTCCATGCGCGCCTCGCGGCCTTCCTCGACCGCCTTGACGTGGCTGTCGACCAGAAGCTGGTAGTCCTTGATCAGCCGGCGGAACGGCCCGAGCGCGAGCAGCGTGGCCATCAGCCTGCGGTCCGCCCCATCGCGCACGTCGAGCACCAGGCGGCCCTCCTGCACCGACAGGTGCAGGGCGAACGGCCCGACCTGACCCGGCGGGGAGAACAGGTTGCCGGCCGAGAGATCGGCGACCGCCTGGGCACGGTCGGCTTCCTGCAACGGCGAGAGCCGACCCAGCGACTCGCCCTTCAACACGACGTGCGACAGCCTCTGCGTGTCGGCCGAGAGCGGCGGCAGCACCGCCTCAGGCACGAGGCCTGCCGACTCCCGCCGTGGCGCCCGGCCCGGGGCGCGACAAGGGCCGCGACACGCTGCCCAAGAACAGGTCCGGCGCGCCAACCGAGTCGGCGGCGTCGCGCTGCAGGCCCAGGCGCAGCATCAGCCCTACCGTGGCGCCCTTCACCGGGCGCATGATCAGGAGGGTCAGCAGCAGGGTGAAGGGCAGGAAGGTCGCGGCGTAGATCCACAGGGCCGGCGCCCAGACCTGCTCGACCAGCACCATGAGGCCGATCACGACGTGCGCCACGATGAAGATGGTGAAATAGGGTGGCGCGTCGTCGGCGGGAACGTCGCCGAGCGGCGCGTGGCACTGCGGGCAGCCCGGCGCGATCCTGAGGAAGCCGTCGAACAGCCGGGACTGCCCGCAGGCCGGGCAGCGCCCCGCGGCGCCGCGCGCCATCGCCACCGGAAGCGGCGGCTGCGGCCAGGCGCTCGGCCTCGGAGTGCGGTCGGCTTCCCAGCGGACCGGAGGCGTCATGTCAGGCATTCAACGATCTCCTGCCGGCGTGGCGAGGCATGGCCGCGGCGGCGCGTCATGCGTGTCGCCGCATTCCGGCCACGCCCCATCTGGGGTGTGTGGGCGCCGATGTCACGCACTTGTCGTCGGGGCCGCGACCCGCCAGACCGGAGCCGGCGACGCGGCGGTGATGGCGCTCCTTCCGGCGGGGCGCCACGACGGCCGGGAGGAGGATCGCAATGTGGATCGCGCGTACCCTGGCGGAGCTTGCGGCGGCGCGCGGCGGGCTCGACGCCCCGGTGGGACTGGTGCCGACGATGGGCGCGCTGCACGACGGGCATCTGGCGCTGGTGGCAGCGGCGCGTCGGGAGTGCCGCTCGACGGTGGCCTCGATCTTCGTCAACCCGCTGCAGTTCGCCCCTGCGGAGGACCTGTCCCGCTACCCGCGCGACGAGGCCGGCGACCTCGACAAGCTGCGCGACGCCGGCTGCGCCCTGGTCTGGCTGCCGGCGGCGGCGACGATGTATCCGCCCGGCGATGCCACGGAGATCGTGCCGGCCGGCCCGGCCTTGGAATGGGAGGGTGCGCAGCGCCCCGGGCACTTCCGCGGCGTGGCCACCGTGGTCGCCAAGCTGTTCGGCCAAGTGAGGCCGCAGCGCGCGTTCTTCGGCAAGAAGGACTGGCAGCAGCTGCAGGTGGTGCGCCGCATGGTGGCGGATCTCTGCCTGCCGGTCGACGTGGTGGGCGTGGCGACGCAGCGCGACGCGGATGGGCTGGCCCTGTCGTCGCGCAACCGCTTCCTGTCCGGGGCCGAGCGCCGGGTCGCATCCCTGCTACCGGCGACGCTGCGCCAGGCGGCTGCCGAAATCGCGGCACTCGCGGGTGGGCCGGCCCCGTGGCTGGGCGCGGCCGAGCCGCTGCTGGCGCGCGCGCGGGAAGATCTCGCAACTTTCGGCTTCGGGGTGGACTACCTTGCCCTCGTCGAGCCGGACAGCCTGCGCGAAGCCTGCGATCCGGCAATCGTGCCGGCCGGGGGCTTGCGGCTGATCGTCGCGGCGCGGCTGGGCCCGGTACGCCTGCTCGACAACGTGGGCGTCCCACCCGCCTGAGACTGGCGGCACCAGTCAGCAAGCTCCGGGCTCTGCCCGGACCCGCCATGCCTGAGGTCCCTCTTCGCCCGTCGCCAGGGCGTCGAGGAAGCACCGGGCCTGCGTCGGCCAGCCCGGCAGGCGTTGCCCTGCCGTCCAGGCCGTCTCGGCCATGTGCCGGCGGAGCGCGCGGTCGAAGATCATGCGGCGGAGGCAGCGGGACAGCGCGGCGTCGTCCTCGGGCGGGCATGACGCGCCCACATCTTCGGGCAGTGCGTCACAGCCGGTGACCGCCACGGGAAGTCCGCGGCGCAGGGCCTCCGCAACGGCGACGGCAGTGGTTTCGCGTCGCGAGGCCAAAGCGAACAGATCGGCCGCTCCCCAGAGCTGTTCGAGCATCGAACCGGCGGGCCGCTCCAGCAGGGCGACCCGGTGCTCGATCCCCAGTCCAGTGGCGAGCGTGCCCAGGCTCTCGGTCCAGGCGGCCTCGCCGTGGCTGTCGCCGGCGATCGTCAGGCGCCAGTCCAGGTCGGGCAGGCGGGCCACGGCGCGCAGCAGGACGTCGTGGCCCTTGCGCGGCGCCAGACGGCCCACCGACAGGATGCGGCAGGCCGCCTGTCCCGACCCCTGGCCGCGCGGCAGGTCGGCGAGCCCCGGCACGACCACGTGCAGCCGCCACGCCGGCACGCCAAACTCGGCGATCAGGCGCGCGCCGACGCCCTCGCTGGTGGCCACGACGCAGCCGAGGCGCGGCAGCAGGCGGCACTCCGCAGCGCGGATCAGGTCGCGTCGGGCAGGATCGGCCAGCGCCGTCGGATGATGGACGAGCGCCGCGGCCCGCCCGTCCAGCCACGGCGCCTCGCCGGTGCCCGCGTCGAAGAACGGCAGCACCAGGCCGTCGATCACGCCGACGGCCGACCCCATGAGCGCGGCCCAGGCCCGGCGCGCCTCGTCGCCGCTCGCGACCGCGGTCGTGGCCACGGAGCAGCCAAGCCCGCGCAGCGCCGCGATCAGGAGCCGGTTGTAGGCGCTGCCGCCGCCGGCGGTCTCGAACGAGGGCGGAAGGAAGAAGACGATCTCGCTCATTCGCCGGACCCTACACCCCGGCATCCACCCGCGAAGCCTGTCGCGGTCGGGCGATTCGGCAGGGTTCAGGCGCGCGACACCATGGCGTAGGCATCGGGGCGCGACACGGGCGCCAGCCGGCCGGGACGTCCGTAGCCCGGCACGGCGGCGCGGACCTGCCGGCGGGCCGCGTCGGCGACGATGCCGATGACGCGCGACTGCACCTCCATCGCCTGTTCCAGCAGCGCGATGTTGCGGCCGGCCAGCGCCTGCAGCTCCAGGCCGACGGCGTGCGCCTCGTCGCGGGCGGGGCCGTCGAGCAGCGGGATCGTGCCTGCACGCGCGCGGTCGAAGGCTGCGATCAGGCGCTGCTTCTCGTCGAGCAGCGTGGTCGCGGCGACATGGTCGTGCGCGGCCAGGGCGGCGTTCTCGGCCAGCAGCACCTCGCCCAGCGCGTGCGCCGCCAGCATCAGCTCGTTGGTCATCGCCTGTGGCCTCCCCCGGCTTCCTGCAGCCGCAGCATCTGCTGGTACACCGGCTGTGCCAGCCCGAGGCCGCCAGCAGACGCGATCTTCTTTGCCATTTCGCTCACGAGCATCGGCCGCCAGGTGGACTCGCCCTCGCCGCCGCCGAAGATGCTCTTCGAGGTATCCGCGGTGCCGAAGATCGGCGCGAGCATCTCGTTCAGCGCCATGGCCTCGAATTTCTGCGCCTCGGCCCAGGTCTTCTGCTGCTGCTCGGGAGTGATCGTGGTGGCGGGGGCAGGGACAACGATGCTCATCAGCGGACCTGGAGGTCGGCCTGCAACGCGCCTGCGGCCTTGATGGATTGCAGGATGCTGATCAGGTCGCGCGGCCCGATCCCCATGGCGTTCAGGCTGCCCACCAGGTCGCGCAGCGTCGGCTGCGACGGCAGGATGCCGAGCTTGCGGTCGTTCTGCGTGTCGACCGAGACGCTGGAACGCGGCACCACCGTGGTCTGTCCGTTCGAGAGCGGACCCGGCTGGCTGACCTGGGGGGCCTCGCTGACCCGGATCGTGAGGTTGCCCTGCGCGATCGCCACCGTGCTGATGCGCACGTTGGCCCCCATCACAATCGTGCCGCTGGTCTCGTCGATCACCACCACGGCGGCGTTGTCGGGCGTCACCGTCAGCTCCTCGATCCGCGCGAGGCTCGTCACCACGTCGCGCCCCGCCAGCGACAGCTCCACCGTGTGCGGGTCGGAGGCGCGCGCCTGGAACCCGGCGCGCACGATCGCGTCGGCCATGCGCATCGCCGTGGTGAGGTCGGGGTTGCGCAGGCCGAGCCGGATCGCGCTGCCTGCTCCCAGCTCGAAGGGAACCTCCTTCTCCACCGTGGCGCCGTTGGCGACGTGGGCGGAGGTCGGCACGTTGCGGGTGATCGAGGCGGCGGCACCGCGGGCGGAGAACGCGCTGGTGACGAGCGCGCCCTGCGCCACGGCATAGACGTCGCCGTCGGCGGCCAGCATCGGCGTAACCAGGAGCTGGCCGCCGAGCAGGCTGGAGGCGTCGCCGATCGCGGACACCGTGATGTCGATGCGCCCGCCGCTGCGCGCGAACGCCGGCAGCTCGGCGGTGACCATCACCGCGGCGACGTTCTTGGTCTGCAGCTTGGCCTGCTGGTCGCGGGTGTTGACGCCGAGGCGTTCGAGCATGCCGATCAGGGACTCCCGGGTGAACACGGCATTGTCGAGCCGATCGCCTGTGCTGTTGAGCCCGACCACGAGCCCGTAGCCGACCAGCTGGTTCGAGCGAACGCCTTCGACGTCGGCGATGTCCTTGATGCGAACCTGCGCCGAGGCCGGCACGGCGAGGAGCAGAATCACCAGCAGCAACAGGAATCGCACGGCAGTCCTTTCCGAAACGTAAATCATTTGCGCCCATCGTGCGGACCAGATGCAGGGCGGTGTCCGCACCGTTCGCAGACCAGTCAGGCCTTGCAGCGCGGCCGGTCCGCCGCGGCAGACCGCCACGCCGTGCAGCGCAACACCCGTGCCACGCAGGGATGCCGGATTTCCGGGCTGTGGCGTGAGCGGCGACCCGGCATTTCCTGCCGACCGGCAGGACGGGCAGGGCGAAAGGAGCCAGGATGCAGATCGGACCCGCGGCGACGATCCGCGCGACAGACACCCCGCGTCCGGCCGACGCTGCTGCGTCCGGTGCCGCGTTCCGGCTGCCTGCCGAGCCGGCGGGCGCGAGTGGCACGGCCGCTGCCGCGCTGCCGGCTCGCGGCCTGGACGCTCTGCTGGCCCTCCAGGAAACGGCCGCCTCGACCGGTGATCCGGCGACGCGCGACCGCGAGGCGAGGCGACATGGCCGCGACCTGCTGGAGGAGCTGGCCGCGCTGCAGCGGGCTCTGCTGTCGGGAGCGGCGGGCGATGCTGGGGATCCGGCACTGGGCCGTTTGGGCGCGCTGTTGCAGTCGATGCCGGCGGCGACGGACCCGGGACTGGCCGCCGTGCTGCGCGCCGTCTCGCTGCGTGCGCGTCTGGAGCTGGCCCGGCGCGGCCTGCCGGACATCATACCAGGGTGTGGCCCGGGCGACGCAATCCAGTGACACTGTCGAGGCAGGCGCCGGTAGTTCTTGGCTCATCGGGGCTGCGTGGCTATAAGGCCGTCGTTTCGGCAAGACCACGCCAGTGAGGACCCGTCCGCGCATGATGATCACGCTGCCGGCCGACTACCGACCTTCCGAAGCCGAAGACTTCATGAACCCGCTTCATGTGGAATATTTCCGGCGCAAGCTCCTGCGCTGGCGCTCCGACCTGCTGCGCGAAGCGGACGGCACGCTCGCCAGCCTGTCCGAAGGCGGCATCCACGAGGCCGACATCACCGACCGCGCCAGCGTCGAGACGGACCGGGCGCTGGAGCTTCGCACCCGCGACCGCGCCCGCAAGCTCATCTCCAAGATCGACCAGGCGCTCGTGCGGCTGGAAAGCGGCTCCTACGGCTACTGCGAGGAGACCGATGAGCCGATCGGGCTCAAGCGCCTGGAGGCGCGGCCGATCGCCACGCTGTCGATCGAGGCACAGGAGCGTCACGAGCGGATGGAACGCGTCCACCGCGACGACTGACCGCCTGTGTCGGGCTGACGAAACCTAAGCAAGCAAGCAAGACCGGGCTCTGCCCGGACCCGCCAAAGGCCAGGGGCCTTTGGAAACCCATCCTTTAAGGAGTGGTTTCCAAAGGCGAGCCTTTGGCGGAGTTTGAGGCAGAGCCTCAACCTTGTTTGCTTCCAGTCCCCGGTTCGCCGCTCAGAACGGCAGCAGCGCGTCGAACACCTGCTGGCCCCAGCGTGGCGTCTGCACGTTGGTGAGCTGCCCGCGCCCGCCGTAGGAGATGCGCGCCTCCGCCATGCGGTCGTGCAGCACGGTGTTGTCGCTGGCGATGTCCTGCGGGCGCACCACGCCGCTCACCGACAGGTCGCGCAGCTCGCTGTTGACCCGGACCTCCTGTCGCGCCTGCACCACGAGGTTGCCGTTCGGCATCACCTGCGTGACCAGGCCGGCGAGGCGCAAGGTCACGGTCTCGTTGCGCTTGATCTTGCCGGTGCCGGTGTTGGCGTTGGAGCTGCTGGTCGACAGCAGCGAAGTTGCGGCCGTCTGGGCCAGGAGCTTGGGGATCGAGCCCTGCAGGCCGAACAGGTTCGGCACGCCCAGCGCCTCGCTGCCGTTGCGGGTGACGTTGCTGCCGTTCTCGACGTCGGCGGCGTCGGTGATGTTGACCACCACGGTGAGAATGTCGCCGACCTGCGCGGCGCGCTGGTCCTTGAAGAAGGCCCGGCTGCCGGAGCGCCACAGGCTGTTGGCCTCGGCGGGCGCACCCTCCGAACGCGGCATCGGCAGCGTCATCGGCCGGTAGTCGGCGCTCTGCGTGGGGTCGCCGGAGGGCGTCATGGCGGGCGGGCGGCCCACCTCGGACAGGGTGGACAAGGTGCCGCAGGCCGGCAGGGCGAGGACCAGCAGGAGGGGCAGGAGGCGGATCATCGCGGCAGCGCCTCGGCGAAGGTGGCGGGGGGCCGAACGCCGGCGGCGGGGATCAGCGGTGCGCTACCCGCCAGGACGTGCACGTGGCCCGGTGCGTCGATTACCGCCGAGAGCACGGCGCGCGAGGCGGGGTTGAGCACGCGGATGCGCTCGCCCACGGCGCCGTCGTCCATGGCCTGCGCCTGCGCGGTGAGCGTGATGCCCGGGCCGTCGAGCTGCATCGCGACCAGTGCGCCGCGCGTGACCGCGGGCGGGCGAACCAGGTCGGCGAGCGGGATCGGCTGCCCGGGTGCCACCGGATGGCGCAGCACCATGCCGCGCGCCTGCTCGGGCAGCTCCACGACGGCGACATGGGTGGCGGCAAGGCGCACATGCGCGGTGGCGAGGTCGGCGGCATCCAGCAGCGTCCCGGGCGGCACGCGCCGGGCGAGGACAAGCATGTCGGCCATGGCGACCGCGGTGCCGGCGACGCGGCTATGCAGCGGCTCCGCGCCCTCGACCGCAGCGGAGAGCACGGCGGTGAACCGGCCGGTGGCGGGGTCGTAGTCGAGCTGCGCCACCTCCGGCCGCACAGTGCCGTCGGCGGGCAGCACCGGCGCCACGAACGCCGGCAGGTCGATCTCGATGGTCTGCTGCGCCCCGGCCGCAAGCAGGGCGGGACGCAGCAGGGCGAGCACCGCCTCGCGCGCCATCGGCCGGCCCTCGCGGGTGACCACCGCCTGGTCCGAGGCGGAGGCGGGATGCCACTCGATGCCGAACTGGCGGGCGATTGCGACCAGCTGCGCCGACTCCACGGTGAAGCGCGCGCCGGGTAGGGGCGCCGGGCCGAGCGCGCGGTCGGTGCCGGCGTCCAGCCCGTCCCACAGGTCCGACAGCCGCACCACCGCGCCACCCACCGCTGCGAACGGCCTGAGCGTGACCGCCCTGACCGGCGCCGTACCGGCCAGGGCGGGCGAGGCGGCGGCGGGGATCGCGAGCAGCCCGGCCAGCAGCAGGAGGCACGCCCGCACGGTGCTCACCGCAGCTGCGACAGCGTCTGCAGCATGTCGTTCGACGCGGTGATGACCTTGCTGTTCATCTCGTAGGCGCGCTGCGCGGTGATCAGGCTGCTGATTTCGCTGACCACGTTGACGTTCGAGGTTTCCACGAAGCCCTGCATCACGCTGCCGAAGCCGGGGGCGCCAGGCACGCCGGTCACCGCGTTGCCGGAGGCGCCGCTCTGCAGGAACAGATTGTCGCCCTGCGCGTCGAGCCCGGCCTCGTTGGGGAAGCTCGCGAGCTGGATCTGTCCCAGCGTGGTCGGCAGGGCGGAGCCGGCGATCGTCGCCTGCACCTGGCCGGCGCCGTTCACCGTGACCGCGGTGGCGTTGTTCGGCACGGTGATGCCGGGCGCCACGGGGTAGCCGTCGGCGGTGACGATGGTGCCATCGGGCGCCATGCCGAGCGTGCCGTCGCGGGTGTAGGCGGTGTCGCCCGAGGGCAGCGTGATCTGGAAGTAGCCGTGGCCCTGGATCGCGAGGTCGAGGCTGTTGCCGGTCTGCTGCAGGTTGCCCTGCTCGGTGATGCGGTAGATCGCCGCGGTCTTCACGCCGAGGCCGACCTGCGCGCCCGAGGGGACCACGGTGCCGTTGTCGGAGCTGTTGGAGCCGACGCGGCGCAGGTTCTGGTACATCAGGTCCTGGAACTCGGCCCGCCGGCGCTTGAAGCCGGTGGTGCTCATGTTGGCGATGTTGTTGGAGATGACCTCCACGTTGGTCTGCTGCGCCTGCATTCCGGTGGCGGCGATATCGAGTGCACGCATGTCGGTCTCTCCTCGGTCTGGCGTCGGTCAGGCGGGCGTCGGTCAGGCGGGCGTCGGTCAGGCGGACATCGATCAGACGGGTGTCGGTCAGGCGCGGGCGCCTTGAAGCGTCGGATGGTCCTGGCGGGCGGTCTCGTCAGGCGCGCGGGTCAGACGCGTGCGTCAGCCGGGACCGCTGCGCACGATCTTGTCGATCGCATTCTGCTGGCGCGTTCCTTCAGATTCAATGAACTGGGTGGCGAACTGGAACTCGCGCTGGATGGCCATCATCCGGGTCAGCTCGGCGGTGGCCTGCACGTTGCTGTCCTCGACCGCGCCCTGGGTGATGCGGGGCTGGGCCACCGGGCTCGTGCCTGCCTGCGACTCGAACAGGCGGGCGCCCTCGGCCTGCATGCGGTTCATGTCGCCGGGCTGGACCACGGCGATCGTGCCGATCTGGCCGTTCTCGCTGCTGATGGTGCCGTCCGCGGTGACGGCAATCTGCGTGTCGGACGGCGAGGCCTGCATCTTCTGCCCGGAGCTGTCGAGCAGGGCGTTGCCGTCGGCGTCGGCGATGGTGCCGTCCGGCTGCAGCTCGAAGCGGCCGGCGCGGGTGAGGCGGGTGCCGCGCGGCGTCGCCACGGTGAAGTATCCGTCGCCGCCGATCGCGAGGTCGAGCGGGTTGCCGGTGTGGGTGAACGCGCCCTGGCTGTGGTCGCGGTAGGTGGCGCGGTCCTGCACGTAGGCAAGCTTGCGGTCGCCGGCCGGGATGTCGGTGCCGCCCTGCTTGCTGAGCCAGTCGGAGAACACGACGCGTTCGGCCTTGTAGCCGGGCGTGTTGACGTTGGCGAGATTGCACGCCGCGATGTCCAGCGCGTTCTGCTGCACCACGAGTCGGGACAGGGCGATGTTGGTGGTGTTGTTCATGGCGTCCGCCCTTGTCGGTGCGACCGGTGCTGGTGCGACCGGTGCTGGTGACCTCGCCCAGCGCAACACGCGTGCCACTCCGGACCGCCCGGTTTGCGGGCGATCAGCCTCGCCATGCCTGCTCGATCACTCGGCATTTGCTGCCGGGCAGCGGTTCATGCCGGGTCCGGCCGGTCCGGAAACCGGCTGTTAACCATTTGCGGCAAGGATCGCCCGAACCCGCCAGGACGGCGGCGGCAGGGCAGTCCCATGAGCGCAGCGAGCACAACCGACATCCCCGCCGACAAGCCCGACAAAGGCGGCAAGAAGAAACTGATGCTGATGGTGCTGGCGCCGCTGCTGCTTGGCGGCATCGGCGCGGGCGTGTGGTTCGGCGGCCTGCTCGGCGGCCACAAGGTCGAGGCCAAGGGTGGAAAGGCGGAGACAGCGAAGCCGATGGCGCCGGTGTTCGTGGAGCTGCCGGAGATCGTGGCCAACCTCAACGCCGGCCCGAAGCGCAACAGCTTCATCAAGCTCAAGGTGAAGCTGGAGGCGCATCGGCCCGAGGATGTCGCCGCGATCAACGCCGCCATGCCGCGCCTGCTCGACCTGTTCCAGACCTACCTGCGCGAGACCCGGCCCGAGGAGCTGCGCGGCTCGGCCAGCACCTACCGGCTGCGCGAGGAGCTGCTCAACCGCGCGGAGGATGCGGTGGCGCCGGGCCACGTGTCCGACGTGCTGTTCACCGACCTGCTGATCCAGTGACGCGACCCTGGCACGTCGCGCTTCCGTCAACGCCGCCGCAAGGCTAGGAGACCCAGAATGGGTGGAATGCAGCTGCTCCTCGAGGTCGTGCTGCTCGGCCTGCTTGCCGCCACGCTGTTCCACGCCATGCGCCTGGAGCGGGCGCTGGGCGTGCTCAAGCGCGACCGCGCCACGCTGGAAGCCCTGGTCAGCAGCTTCAACGAGAGCACGCGCCAGGCCGAGGGCGGCGTCGCCCGCCTGCGCGAGACCGCGGACGGGGCCGGTCGCCAGATCGCCCGCCAGATCGAGGCGGCCGGGGCGCTGAAGGGCGACCTCGTTTTTCTTGCCGAGCGCGGGGAGAAGTTGGCCGACCGGATGGACACCCTTGTCCGCCACGGCCGGGTGATCACCGAGTCCGCACGCGCGCGCCCGGCCATACCGGAGCCGCCCGGTGCGGACAGGGTGCCGGCCACGAACTCCGAGCCCGACACGCGCATGCGCTCCCAGGCCGAGCGCGACCTGATGCGTGCCCTCAAGCTGGCAAGGTGAGGCTGCAATGAAGTTGCGTGTTCCCCATCCCAGGCTCCTGCCGGTGACAATCACCGCGCTGGGCGCGCTGCTGGCCGTCAAGACGGTCGACATGATCCAGCTCGCGACCGGGACCGCCGTCGTGGACACCTCGGTCATGGCCGTGGCCCTGGCCGCCACCGCCGCGGCCAACCCCCCCGCGGCGGTTCCGGCCAAGGCGGAGGCCATCCGGCCGCCATCCGCCGGCGCCGCCCAGGAGCGCTATCCCGCGACCCTGGGTGCGGCCGACGCTGCCGCCGCGAGGCCGGCGCCGAATCCGACGGGTGCTCCGGCCTCGGCCGACGTGGAACAGGCTCAGCCCGCGCCGCCGCTGATCGCGCACGTCACGCCGAGCGCCGACCCCGTGCCGCCGCCGGTCGGGGATGCGGAGCGCGCCCTGCTGCAGGACCTGCGCAGCCGCAAGCTCGAGATCGACGCTCGCGACCGCGCCACCTCGGAACGCGAGGCGGTGCTCTCGGCCGCGGAGCACAAGCTGTCCGAGCGGGTCGACCAGCTCGCGGCGCTGCAGACCCGGCTCGAGGCGCTGGACGCGGAGCGCAAGCAGCACGACGAGGCGAACTGGTCCGGTCTGGTGCGCACCTACGAGGCGATGAAGCCCCGCGACGCGGCGTCGATCTTCAACGATCTCGACCTCGCGGTGCTGCTTCCCGTTCTCGACCGCATGAAGGAGGGCAAGGCGGCGCTGGTGCTGGCGGCGATGCAGCCGGAGCGCGCCAGGCTGGTCACCACCAAGCTGGCGCAGCAGCGCAGCCAGCCCAGCGCGGTGGCCGCGGGTGGCTGATGCCGAGACCGTCCCCGGGGCCGCCGGTTCGCCGGGGCAGCCGGTTTCCGCCGCTCCGGACTCACCGGGCACGGCGCCATCGGCTGCCGGGCCCGAGACGATGTCGCGTCTGCGGCACGTCGCCGTGCCGGCCTACGAGATGTGGCGCCGCCTCCTGGTCCGCACGGCACTGGTGCTGGGCCTTGCGGTCCTGTCGCGGCCGGCGCTGGCGTCGCCACCTTCGGACACCCCGCCCGCTCCGGCGATCCAGCCTCCGTCCCAGCCGGCAGCAGCGATATCGAACATCGCGGTGCATCTTGGCGAGCATCCCGACTTTGGCCGCGTGGTGTTCGATGTGGCGGCAGGTACGGAATTCCACGTTGCACGGCAGGGCGAGCGGGTGGTGGTCTCCTTCGGCGCACACTCCAGCGTCGCCGATGCCATTGGTCATGCCCACAACGTTCGCGCCGTGACCGGTGGCGCGGGACAGGCCACCATCGCGATCGTGGCTGGCAGCCGCGTGCATGCGATGCGCATGGGCGCCCATGTCGTCGTCGACGTGCTCGACGGCGCGCTCCCGGTGAAGGCCGCTCCGTCCATCCCGCCGCCCGCCACCGTCACCGCTGCGGCGCGGCCTGCCGATACCGCCGCGGCCGGCACTGCCGAACCTGTCGTGCCCGCGCCGCCGCCGGCGCCGGTCGCCAGCGTCTCCCTGCCGGCGCCGGCGGCTGCGGCAGCACCCGCGGCAACGCCCCTCACTGCCGGCACGCTGTCCCTGCTGGCGACCCGTCAGACGCCGGTGCCCGGCCAGACCGGAGCTGGCCTGGTGCTCCCGTTCGGGGCGGAGGCCGGTGCGGCGGCATTCCGTGTCGACGGCCAGCTCGAAGTGGTATTCGACGCACCGCGCCCGCTCGATCTGTCCGGCATCGCCGGGGATCCCGTGTTCGGGCAGGCACGGCTCCAGGTCCTTGCCGACTCCACTGTGCTGAGCATGCCGCTCGCCGATGCCGCGACAATCCGTCTGGATCGGCGCCCGGATGGTTGGGCGGTCGTCATTGATGGTCCCGCCATGGTCCTGAGACCGATCGGCATCACTGCGGCCGAGCAGACGCTGGTGCTGCACGCCGGCTCGCCCGGCCGCGTCGTGGTGGTCCAGGACCCTGCGGGCGGCGGCGTGCTGCTGGTGGGAACGCAGCGCGAGCCGGGGCAGGGGGTGGGCGTCGCGCGCAAGGCTCCCGAGTTTGCCCTGATAGCGACGCTCCAGGGGGTCGTGGTGCAGCCGGCGTCCGATCGCATCGAGCTTCGGTCCCAGGCGGATCGCTTCATCGTCGGCGCTTCCGGGGAGCCACACCTGTCGCTGCCGCCGGCCTCGTCGGAACGGCGGAAGTCGCTCGACGCCGCGGTGTTCACGACACGCTTCAAGCTCCCTGCGATGCCGCGCGAAGCGCTGCTTCGTCAGCTCGACGACCAGCTCGCCGCCGCGGCGGCGGCCCCGGCGCTGGCCCGCTTTCCGGCTCGGTTCGCCGCGGCGCAGACCATGCTCGCGCTCGGCATGGACTCCGAGGCGCAGGCCCTGCTGCTGCTGGCGCGCCGCGAGGACCCGCAGCACGCGGCGGACCCGGATGCGGCGGGACTCGCAGGGATCGCGGCCTTGCTTGCCGGCCGACCCGGCGAGGTCGAGGGATTGTCCTCGGCCGAGCTGACCGGGTCCGACGACGTGGCGCTGTGGCGCGCCGTGCGCGATGCCATGCTGAACGAGGGATCGCCCGATGCGGCCAGCGTGTTTGCGGCCGATGCGGGGCTGCTGCTGTCCTATCCGCAGGCGCTGCGCGACCGTCTGCTTCCGCTGGCCGCCGAAACCATGGCGCAGGCCGGTCCGTCGGGGACAGCGGCTGCGCGAAGGTTGGTTGACGCGCTGCCAGGCGAGCCCGGTCTGGCCTTCGCGCGGGGCCTGCTGGCGCAGCATGGCGGCGACATCGACGGAGCCCTGCTGGTGTTCGATACCCTGGCGCAGGGCCGCGACCGCCTCCTGCACGCCAGGGCGGCCCGTGCTGCAACGGAACTGCGCCTGGCCTCGGGACGGATCGACGCTGCCCAGGCAGCCGGGGCTCTGGAGAGGCAGATCATCGCCTGGCGCGGCGACTCCCGCGAGGAACAGGTCCGTCTGCGGGCGGCGGAGCTCAAGGCGCAGGCGGGCGAGTGGAAACCCGCGATGACCCTGCTGCGCGACACGGCAGCCCTGTTTCCCGAGGACCGGGCGCTGATCGGCACCCTGGTTGCGACAGATTTTTCCCAACTGCTTGCGGGAGATGCGGCGAGATCTCCGTCATCGCTCGACCTTCTCTCGTTGGTCGAGGACAACGCCGATCTGCTGCCGGCGGGCGACGTCACGGCGCGCATGGCGCCGTTGCTCGCCGACCGTCTGGTGGCTCTCGATCTCCCGGCACGGGCCGGGCCGGCGCTGGAGCGCCTGATGGCGAGCACCGCGGCCGGTGCGTTGCGGGCCGAGATCGGTGCCAAGCTCGCGGACATGCGGCTCGAGGGGGGCGACGCTGCGGCGGCCCTGGCGGCCCTGGATGCCTCGGCGGCTCCGGCGCTGTCCGAGGCGCTCGCGAACCAGAGGGCGATGTTGCAGGCCCGTGCCGATGCCAGGCAGGGCAACCTCAACCGTGCGGTCGCCGTGCTTGCAGCACTCCGCACGCCGGAGGCCGCGGACCTGCGCGCGCGGCTGCTCGCCGATGCGCATGACTGGCCCGGCGCGCTGGCCGCCCTATCCCAGCTCAGCGACCTGGTGGTGCCCGCGCAGGGCACGCTGAGCGCCGGGCAGGAGGACATCGTGCTGCGGCAGGCAAGTGCGGCTGCCCAGGCCGGCGACGACGCGACGCTGCATCGGCTGCAGGTCGGCGTCGGGACGCGCCTGGCCGCCGGGCCGCGCCGCGACCTGTTCCGCCTGCTCGCCTCGGCGCCAGTGCAGGCGGCTGGCGACCTGCCAAGGGCCGCCTCGGAGATCGCCATGGCGAGAACCGCCACCACCGGCCTCCAGGCGATCAGCGCACGATGACGTGTTCGCCAGTCGGCCTGGTGCCGAAACTCGCGTGCCGCCAATATTTCGCGATACCGGCGACGAGAGGCTGAACTTCCGCAAGGACGCTGCGATCTTCATCGCGGAGCCGATTTGTGCTTGCGCTGGCCTCCCATACTCCCTATCTCCGGCGGCCTTGGCCCAAGAGGACGCGTTCGTCCAACAGGCTGTCTGCTGGTTTGGGGGTACGTGATGAACGCACTTGCTCAACTGGGGATGGTCTCGGAACTTCCGAGCAATAACCAGATGTCCGCCGCTTCGCTTCCGGCCTTCGCCGAAGAGGAGCAGAAGGATTACTTTGTCGAGAAGGACGGGATGAAGTATGCGGGTGCGCATCTTCTCGTCGATCTCTGGGGAGCGACCAACCTTGGCGACCCTGATGCGATTGACCGCACACTACGTCGCGCAGCCCTCGCTGCGGGGGCGACCATCCTGCACAGTCATTTCCACCATTTCTCGCCCAATGGCGGCGTGTCCGGCGTGATCGTGCTGGCGGAAAGCCATATCTCCATCCACACTTGGCCGGAGCGGGACTTTGCCGCCGTGGATATCTTCATGTGCGGTGCTTGCGATCCTCACCTGGCGATCCCCGTCATGCAGACGTTGTTCCAGGCCGACCGCATCGAGATCGACGAGCAGCGGCGCGGCCGCGTGTTCTAGGCAGCCCGGTCGCAAATGCCCGGTGCGCTGCGCCGGGCAGTCCGGCGTGCCGAGGGACAGGAACCATGAGCGAGCAGTGGGTCGACGAGACGCTGTACCCTGGCTGGTGTCAGCGTTTTCGTGTCGTGCGGGAAATTGCCCATGCACGAAGCGCGATGCAGGACATTGTCATCGTAGAAACCGAGACGCATGGCCGAGTTCTTCTGCTTGACGGTGCAGTCCAAATCACCGAGGCCGATGAATTCGTCTATCAGGAGATGATCGTCCATGTGCCTCTCCTGGTGCATGGCGACGCGCGGCGCGTTCTGATCATCGGCGCGGGGGATGGCGGCGTGCTGCGCCGGGTCCTGCAGCACCGGCAGGTCGAGTCCGCGGTCATGGTGGAGATTGACGGCGAGGTCATTCGCCTCGCCCGCGAGTTCCTGCCGGCGATCGGCGGCCTGGCTTGGGATGACACGCGTGCGACGGTCATCGTGGGAGACGGCATCGACCACGTGGCGTGCGCAGCGGATGCCTCGTTCGATGTCATCATCGTCGACAGCACGGACCCGGTCGGCGTCGGCGAGACCCTCTTCACCGATGCGTTCTACCACCATTGTGCCAGGGCGCTGACGCCGAACGGCCTGGTGGTCAACCAGTGCGGCGTCCCGTTCATGCAGCCTCGGGAGCTGGCGGAAACGTCGCTGCGACGTGCCCGGCACTTCGCGTACGTCGGCGCCTATGTCGTGGCGGTCCCAACCTATGTCGGGGGCTTCATGACGCTGGGCCTCGCCTCACGCTCAGCGCGGCCGGCTCGACTGGATGAGGCATCAATCCGACGTCGGGCCATAACGGCCGGCATCATGGGCGCGACGCGATATTGGAGTCCTGCGGTCCAGGTCGCGGCCTTCGCCTTGCCGCCCTATATTGCGGAACATCTGCCGCAGGATCTGGCGGGCTGATGACCTTCGGCAGGTCCCTTCCATCATCAGGTCACTCAGGAACTCGAATGGTTTCTGGCGTGTCGCTTGCAGCGTCGGATGGGTGCTCAACGTTGTCCGCGCCCGTGCGCGTGCCGCCGAACCGGTCTGCACCACCGGCATCCGGCGCGTCGGGCTTCTTGTGGTTGCCCGTGTTCTGCTGGTCGTCAGTGTGCTCGATCGTCTCTTCCGTATGGGGCTGCTTCATCGTGTCCTCCTGCTGCTGACCTGAACGCGCCTGGTCGCGCGGGTTGCACCGCCCACCGGTTTCCTCGGCTCCTCTCCGGAGAAGCACGATTGGCGCCGGGAATAAACTCCCTGATAAAACGTGATGTTCATTAGTTCTTCTTCCAAAAACTGCTTCGCCTTCACATGAATGTTTACTTGGTTGTTCAATTCCAGCATTTCACATAAAAATCTGCACTGGATTTGTATTATACTGTTCTTCTAATACTCTGCGTGGATCCTGTCTCTGGCAGAACGTGACGCCGCAGCACGTCGAAGTTGGCGCGGCCATAGCATTTTTTGTAGGGGCACTGCCCTCCTGTTGGCTCTGGGGCCGAAGGCGTGCACGAGCGCAGTGAACTAGCGGGCAAACCCCACCATGGCTTGGGCTTTGGCCATCCTGAGCGCTATGGACCTCCTCAGGAAAGCTTGCATGGCGTTGTAGCGTAGGCTGCCGAGAACGTTTGACGAAATACTGAGTGGCTCCACAAATTCGTGTCGATCCTCGCACAAAAGCTTCACAAGGTTGTTCACTGGTGATTTTTCTCACGAAAGCTCGCATCGAGTTGCCGTGACCAGATCCGATGATGAGCCTGCCCGGGAACAGGGCAATGGTAGCTATTTTCCAGAATGGATGTTGCGATTGCTTAGGGCGGCAGAAGCACACTGGCACCACGGAGAACGGTCATGGACCCCGAAACCGGGTCGATTCCAGTCCCAGGTTCCGGATGTCCCCACTGCCTGCCTCACATTCTTGGGAGCCAGCAGGGTAGCGTCCGTCAGCGGCATCCCCGTGTCTGCCCCAGGCAGTGGAAGCGTCGATGACTCGCTGTCTCGTCAGGAACCGGGAGATAACACCTGCAGCATGTCGCCGGTACTGGTCAGTTCGCCCCTGGCCAGCAGCGCGCTTGCGGCCGCCTGGACGAGCTGCCGCAGCTGGGCGCTGGTCGCCTTGAAGCCCAGCATGCGCGAGACCGCCATGACGACCTCGTCCGTGCGTGCCCCGAGGCTGGACAGCACGACCTGACGAACGGCCGCCTCGATCTCGCGCGGCGGCAGCATCTCCGGCTTGCGCAGCCCGCCCGAGGCAACACCGCTGCGGTCCCTGACGACCACCTTCTGTCCCGGCGTCGCGAGGAAATCTCCTTCCCGCACCACCATCCCGCCTAGGATGGCCGCAACCACCCCTCGCTCTACCGCCGCCTGGATGCGGGCACCAGCCCGCTGGAGGACCCAGGCCGACCGGAGGCGGGCAACCACCTCCTCGAAATGCACGGGACCCTCGCTTGCGACCACCTGGGCGACGAGGGAGGCCAGCAGGCCGACAGGGGTGTC
>JAABUH010000659.1_pt1 | contig 46236 bp, 58 predicted proteins | sample 5559121 | NCBI WGS metagenome assembly JAABUH01 (sample SAMN10711871, study PRJNA513364) | rock metagenome | isolation source: Antarctica rocks | place: Antarctica: Victoria Land, Battleship Promontory nord | collected 2015-12-28
GTCTGAGTGGCCTGCATGACGAGAACAATGAAAGTGATTGCGAGGCAAGACAATTGGATGTTAAGAACAGAGGTGACGAAAGCGTTTCTTAAGTGGAGGTGTTTCCTAACTAGGGGATTCACGTTATGTGATAAGAAAATTGTCCAGACGAAGCGAGGTGAGGAGACGGATGGCATCGGCGGGAACGAGGTAGAGCGAGGGAGGAACCTGTAGGGAACGGGAGAGACTGTAGACGGGGACAAGGTAGGGAAGGGAGGAGAGGGGAGCGAGGGGAAGCGTATTCAGCCGGTCGATTTCTGAGTGGGAGTTAGCTTTCTGGTGGACAGAAAACAGGGAAGTGATGATCCGTTGAGAACGCACATCAATGTCCATGTTGGACGAGGAGGGACTCAGAGGACTTGAATGACGCACATCAACTTCTATACTCTCAGGTTCCTTTTCTGCATCGCTCCTGCGTTTCTTGACCGGATTCTCGTCATCGGGGTCAATCGAAGCTTCGATGAGGGCAGTGGTAGAGGAGGATGAGCTAATCGCGGGGTTGGTTCCGGAGGTGAGGGCATCGAGGGCGTTTCCGAGGCGGCCGAAAAGCTTCTGTTTCCACGGGGACTCGTAAACACGAAGAGCATCCCTTGCCGCTTCAGCCTTCTTGAGAACAGCCGTTTCATTCAGAATCTTGGTTTCGAGCTCAGCCTTCGACTTGTTCGCTCTCTCAAGCTTCCTGCGCCCCTTGTCTGTGTCATCGTCGAGGTAGTCATCGATAGTGTTGAGTACGGTTCGGAGTTCTGTTTCATACTTATCGCGGGTGTCTCGAGAGGTCCTGATGTCTGTCTCTGCCGATATCCCTTTGAGAGTGAGGTCTGCAGTCTCTTGGGAGACACAGAATATCAAAGCCAGATTCTCGCTATCTTCTCGTCGGTCGAGGGCGTGTTGGCGTTCGTTTCGGTCTATGCGGTCGCCTAGGCTTGCGAGGGCTGACTTCTGATCTTTGACCATCTGGTATGCCGCGCTGGATGCTGTATCCCTTCCTTCCTGCACGTCCCGATTCCTCTTACTCTCCATGTCTCTCGCCCTCTCTGCTGGAAGCAACCCTCGGTCGTTGAGTTCGTACACCAGCTCGTATGGAGTGCCGACTATAGGGGTTTTGCTGCAGATATAGTGTGCGAGGTCGAGGGTGGAGCAAGAGACTACGAAGAACTTGCCGAATACAACCATGTCATCGTCCAGGAGGTATGGCGGGTCGGCAACAATCTGAAGCTCTTCAACGTACTCGTACACAAAACCCCAAAGTTCCGCTACGAGACCGGTGGGATCGACAGAGGAGACACCTGTGGTGGCGATGGTCGCCGCGTTGTTGGGGAAGATGGCGTTCTGAGATGGCTCGTAATTGACCGTGTAACCGTCGAACTCCCAGGTACTTGCCTCGCGAGCGATGGCGTCGAAGCCTTGGACAGAGGGGGGGTGCGCAAACTTGATCGTTTTGTTGAGGCGCTGGTTCTTGATACGATTCTGTCGAAAGTCACCGTAATGTCCTACTACACGGTGGCCCTTATCCTCGCATAGCTGAAACGCCCAGTCGCCCGCGGCGTTAGAGTCCAAGGTGTCGGTGCGTCCGTCATTCGGGGTGAAGTAGAAGATGCCGAAGTTACGTTTGTCGGATTGGCTGGCGGGAGCATGAGATTGCGGATGGGTGATGGAGCGGTGCGTAGTGAAGTGAGAAGCTGGAGTTAGCAGGCATAGTTAGAGAGCAGTGAGGGCTGCGTATATGCATGGGGAGTTGTATAGACAACGGTCTAGGAGGGGGTAAACTATGATCAGTCCATTGCGGCGGAGGGTAGTTTGGAAAGGAGCATCTTTAGCTTAGAGGCGTTCACTCCCAGATTGGGTAGAGACAGAGTCAAGGTCACTCCTGAAGCAGGTAGAGCCGATGCATCAGTCACTCCCACAAGGGGTAGAGCCGCAGGGTAAGTCAAGGTCACTCCTGAAGCAGGTAGAGCCGATAAAGCAGTCACTCCCACAAGGGGTAGGGCAGCAGGGTAGGTCAAGGTCACTCCTGAAGCAGGTAGAGCCGATAAAGCAGTCACTCCCACAAGGGGTAGAAGCAGCAGGGTAGGTCAAGGTCACTCCTGAAGCAGGTAGAGCCGATGAATCAGTCACTCCCACAAGGGGTAGAGCCGCAGGGTAGGTCAAGGTCACTCCTGAAGCAGGTAGAGCCGATAAAGCAGTCACTCCCACAAGGGGTAGAGCAGCAGGGTAGGTCATTCCCGAAACGGGTAGAGCCTGGGGGGTTTGGATTTCATGATCCGGGAGATTCGGGTATGGTTTTTGGGATGGGAGGATTGAGCAGACGAGAGGGGGATGGGACAGAGAAGAGGCGGGGATGTTGAGGGAGCACTCGTCGGAGAGGTTGTTGAACGGGATGGATTTATCGGGATTGAGGTCGAATTTGATGGAGGAGGTATAGATCGTGATGGGGAGCGGGTGAGAGAGAGCAGGGAGGCGGTCGAGAGAGCAGGGAGGCCGTCGAGAGGTTGTAGGAGTGTGGAGGTGGATGGGTGTGGAGGACTTGTGAGGTCTGGAGACTGTGAGAGCTGGGATGGGTTCGAAGACGATCGGTTGTGGCTTGGGTAATATCGGTCCTTCGCAACGTGCTTTGATCCGTCCAATCCAATTCCTTCTGTCCGTCGCTTACGTTCCCTGGACATACCATCTCTTGATTCGGGGAGGGCGAGACCGGGACCACTGGTGCATCTCAGGACACTTGGCTGCGGCGGGGGCCGGGAAGCTCAGGGTGAAGACTCAAAGGTCGACCTAGAGATGCATTCTAGAATTGGCCTAATCATAGGATGAGTCGGAATTTGGGAGTGTGGCCAATTGGGCGCTTTGTTGTAGAAAGAGGGTGGGGTGTCGGTCGCTGAGCTGTCATTTGCGTTCTGAAGTCTTTGTCGTTGCTTCTCGGATTCCCTGCTGAACAGAAGGCCGTTTAGCGTAGATACGTATAGGCTTACCCAATTATCGGGTGTATATCCTATGAGTACTGTCACGGTGCTACGTCGACCAGCAATATGGCCCGACGCTCAGCTCCTGGAATCGACGACGGTTGACTAGACTTTGGCGAAGTTAGGCTACCGTTGTCGAATTTAGCTTGAATAACTCGAGGATACGCGTGGGTGTAGCCGAGTAAGCGCCGGTCGAGTAGCGTAGGCTAAACAATGCAAGCGCCAGATCAAGTACGGCAAAGCTAGGTAACTATGAATGACTATCGTTGACTTTTGATGACTTTAAAGCGCTGGTTCTCCCGTCTCCCAAACTCAACTCTCTTATCTTCTTCTTCTGGCCTGTCTTCGGCTTGTCTAGTTTCGAGATCAATGCTGTTTTTGTTGTAGGCGAGGGGAAGGGTGTTGAGTACAATGGATTGGGTCGGAGACAAAGAGGCGAAAGGTAACCTCGTTTTGGCAACAATGAACATGGTTGAACCTCGTTTCAGAGTACAAGGCCGAAGTGAAGCACCGGATGCTTATAGTCGGCGATATGTTGGCGTCTTGTTTCGAGGTCAATGGTGTTTTGTCGTAGGCGAGGGGAAGCATGGTGTCATGACCGACATGGCAACCGACGAGATATCCTCGATCACGTGCGCCAAAAATACCTCCTGATATTTGACTCCGTTAACGGAGTCCTTATGGGTTCGGACAAACATCCACGACGCCTTCACCGTTGGCGAATGTCTACTGTTGAGGGATGGATATATAGGTAGCCACACGTTCATAGAAGGATCCCTAGTGATCCTCGATTGATGTCTTTTGTCTATTGAACCACTTAGTCGTTGCATACGAGTCTCCTTCGTTCTTCGACCGCACCTAAAGCTACCAGTGTCCCTTTAGGCGGTAGTATCGAATCGTTCCCAGTAGTCAAGTCGCGTCTCAATCGTCAAGTCATTACCGAGTGGTTGAGCGAACGGGCCCCGGTCAAAAACGGAAGCAAGGTTGGTGACACATGGTAAGGACAATGGGGCGAATCTGGGACAAAGGAGCGAGACGTGGCCTTGTTTTGCCGAACAAAGAATATGGTCGAACCTCGTTTCAGAGTTACAAGGCTGGGGTGAAGCACTGGTTACTTGTTGTCGGCGATATTCGGCGATGCTATCCGAGCTTCGATTTACGATCGTGACATACCTTCATTCTCGTTGGGAAGGAACGGCAAACGATCATCGGGTTTATCGGGAGGCATTGGATGTGGACTTTCATATCCTTCAAGGGCGTTTCTTCCTAGGGGATGCTGGACATTTGCCCACTGCAGGAACATTGACTCCTTATCGAGGCGTTCGATACCATTTGAAGGAATGGGGACGGTCCAATCAAAAGTTAGTTGTCGAGCATTGCTGATCCATTAGGCCGCATAATCCCGAGCTATTCAACCTGCGTCATTCATCAGCCAGAAACGTCATCGAGCGCAGTTTGGCGTTATCAAGCTTCGCTTCGATCGAGGCTGTTCGTTTGACACACAACTACAATCAGCTCCGCTGTTAGCAGTCTGTGCCCTTCACAACTCCATTCGACAGTATGCTGCGCATGACCTGGAGATCCCTCATCCCTTCCCCAGCGATCGCCATATTCATCGAGGCGAAATAGCCGAGGATTGCTATATGGAGATGTCCGAGGAGGGAGGGGAAGAGACAGGTCTGACTGCGTTGCAGGCTCAGGAGAAGGAAGGGATGCTTGCGTTGAGGGAGGAGATAGCCAGGGGATGTGGGAGAGCTACCAGGCAATCAGTTTAGCACGAAGTTCAGGCAATAGTTAAGCAAATGCAGTTTATCCATTGAACAGACCCTCGGCCACAGTGCGCACAGACCTCCTGGGCCAACTCCAGGAGGTCCAACTCCACCCCGTGCGTAGTACTGCTAAAGTCTCTCATCGGCCCCGTCCCTAAGTATCTTCATCCCCAAGCTTTGTATTCTCGAGTCAAGCATGTCTCCACCCTGTCTGTGTCTCATACAAACAGTTTGACTAGCGCAACCCTCTCATAATCAAGAAGTTCCTCGTTTCCCTCAACAAGCTCGATGGCTCGACGGCGAGGAGCAATTTTAGTGATTCTGGGATGGCAGGATTGGCCCGTGATGCCACAATGTCGTTGGACTCCTCAAGGACCGCAGCCAGGTACAGCAAGCCGTCCTGAACTACAAGGATGCTTTCGGACGCTTGAATTCGATCGAGATGGAGTTGATTTGGAAGGGGGTGGTGTATGCGGGGTGCGAGGAGTGGCCAAGCGGGGCTGCGTGTAGCTAGCCAAAGTATTGAGGACCTGATACCCTTCATCAGATCGTCAATGAGACCACTCGCACACCGATTGGTGATCCTGCGAGGCGTCCAAGGTTTCAACTGCATCCTCATGCTCGTCAACTTCGGAAATCTCTTCACCGACCCGTACATCTTTTACACCGGCCGGAGGCGCTTGCAGATCGCCAGGCCAAGCCCGTTCCACAAGTCTCCTCATAGACTTCCTTGTACAACTTTTGGTTTCCCAGCCCCGATCCCTCCACATCTTCGCTTCTGGGCGAGACTGATTTTGAGCTGTCAGCAACTCCATAGGCCGTTTGGCTGATCGGATTCCCTACCAAGCCCGCACACAGCCCAACATAGACCCTGTCGACGGTCACACAAAACCTCAAGGCAACTGAAAAGCCGTACCCCATATTGAAGCGGTCATCCCCCCCCTCCTCTTGAACCCTTCAAAAGGTATGATCAACGTACCTTTAGATATCTTTCCCAAATACAGTTTTCAGCCTCCACCTCATTGATGTCCGGGTTCCATCCAAAGCCTGAAGCTTCCACCAAGTCTGAGAGAACGATCCACCACTTCTTCAGAGGTAAAATTGATAGCGACATTGGACTGCAGTCTTAAGGACGCGTTTGGTGGTCGTGCATTGACCAGAGCCTCAAGTGACCGGTAATCTTGAAGCTTGAACGATCCGTCAGTATCCTTACCAAACCCACAGACCCATTAGCGCGCTGGGGAAATGTTTTCAGAGGCTGTGCAAGCTACCTACCTCCGCAGATCTCGAAGATACTTCCCCATGATCCTAACGTCTTCCTCAGACCACAATCCAATTGCTTGGCCTGGGTGGGGCGGAAGGGCTTGAGACGATGCTAAACGACCAGCTTTAGGCATATTGACGAGATTTGAAGGATGTAGCAAGAACTAGAGGGAAATGGAGACAGGTAGAGCTACGTTTGGATCCAATTTTACAGAAGAGGCGTAATATCCCGTCCAACGGACGAATCATATCATGTACAATACAACGCTCTGGCCAGCCGAACAAGTGTGTAACGTCCAATTGCATCCCATACAATATAATATCCCATTGTATGGCCGAACAGGTGCTTTTGTTTCACAGGTCGCGGCGGCTTTTGCTTCTTCTGGCGGTCGAGAATAAATTCTCTCAAAGGTGTTTGTTACCTTGAACATGAGCGAGCAGGAAGGAGGTCAACGATCATCGGCACGTGAAGAGAGCGTTTGCTCTTTTCCTTGTTGGCAAGTACCGGATCCAGAACAACAACCTGATCACCCTCCTCTCGCCGATCTGTCATCCCCGACATCCACATCTTCATCGTCATCATCCCTCGCCTCTCGAGATGACCCGATGTCCCATCCTCTCTCTCACCTTGCCTGGGATTCGGGAAAATACTGTTACTTTCCCGACATCATCTGTATCGCCCCTTTCAATTCACAACCCAAACCTTTGATCAATTTCATCCGATCTTATCAAGCCATCACGGACGAGCACCTCTTCCACAAGACTTTTTATAAGTCAATCCTCGATACCTTCCTCGCGGATGATATCACATCAAGTCAGCTTTACGCCCTTGTTCCCGACCAGTTCCACATCCCGTCGATGCCGACCTCCCAGACGAATAACGGTGATAGTCGCACGGTCAACATCAACGAGGTCGATCTGAAGACGGTGGTGGAAGATTACAAGACGAATTGGTCCAAGCTCCCATGCGTTAACGAGGTCAGGCGGGTGGAGGATGAGAAGAGGTCGCACGTTGAGGAAGTCAATGTGCTGCTCCACTCAGCAGGGGAGGGTGAGACCGAAGGCGCGGTCGCAATCGAGGGGGATGACGGAGGCGTCATTCTCCGGTGTACCAAGGAGAAGAGTCCGGTCCGCGGGGGAGGGAAGGGGAAGGGCAAAGCAACGCCGCGGGTGACTGAGGCCACCGATGTTCAACGGTCGACCAAGCGCAAAGTCGGCAAAATCCGTCCGTTAGCGCGACACAGCTCGGGCTATCAACCCTCTTTCGACCATACGGTAAGTCCATTCATTGTCTACCAGGTGTCTCTATCACAGAGTTGAAAGAAATACCTCATCCCAGGGCCCCTCGAATGCACTGGCAGCTGTCGACGAGGAACAGGAACCTGCTCATAAAGTCGCAAAGACGGACTCGACCTCTGACAATCGATCCACCGTGAGGATCCTTATCTCGCCCATCTGAGCTCTTCCTGCTCGGTGCTGACCTCTGCGTGCTCTGTCCCTTTTCGCATCTCGCACACCCCCATTCACCGATCTGTTCCCCCATAGAGGTCGAGTCAGAAACTTGGCGGCATCTACCCCGACTACGCCGTATCCGTGAACTTCTGGTCGAACGCTTTAAATTCGCTCTCCGTCGTCGTCATCGCCAGCATCGAGCTTAAATGGCTGCTCTACCCCACGACCGCCGACCCGGTGGAAGCCGAGCGGCTGTATGGGCTCGCACGCGAGTTTGCGACGCGCGAGGTAACGTATCAGAAAATGTGGTACCTTCACATCCTCCGGCGTCAGGTAGGGACCCGAGTAGGTCTCGTCCAGGTCAACGAATATTTCAGTCGGCTGCTCGTGCTGGATGACGAAACGATCGGGCTCGAAGTTGATCCAATGTGTGTGTCACTCCCAAACCTCCCCACGGCCATCCTATCGAGAGTCAACGATTCTTCCACCTTCACCTCACATCCTCGACTCCTCTGCAACATCGACGAGCTCGACACCCTCTCCATTTGGTCCCGACCCGTGAATTCCCTCATCTCCCTCTCGCAGGGCTCCAACGACCATCGACTCATTGACCCCCTAGGCTGGGAACGTTTCTCCGCCTTCTTCATGTCCTCTCTCTTCCTCGCCGCCTCCCTCGACCCTCACTCTCATCCGAACCTTTCCCCTCACTTCGACGTCGAGCCGCCCCCTGTCCCGCCTCATGACATCGCAAAGTGGGATACCCTCGGCCGGGGCGAGATTCTGCGCGCCGGGGTGTCGACCGAGGGCGGGTGCGTGTCGATGGCGAGGGCCCATGCGATGCGCGAGGAGTACGGGGGGAAGAAGCCTTCGGTAATAAGGAGTTGGGCTAAGAAGAAAAGCCCTTCGAAACGAGCGGATGTGAGGCGAGGCGAGGAGGAGGATGATGAGGGCGGAGGAGAGGGGGGAGGTAAAGGAGGAGGAGGAGGTTTGGGAGGGGAAGGGTATCAGGGTGATGACGGCCAAGGGGAAGGAGGAGAAGATGACGATGACGCCGAGGGAGGGGTTAGGGATGAAGATGCCGGTGGAGGCGGAAATTGGGACCGTGACACTGGCCAAAAGCTCCAGGGAGAGGTAGAAGGAGATTGCGGAGCATCCGGCGGTCTTCCGGATGAGCCAGGGGGATCTCATCGACTCGGCAACGGTTCGTCCAGCTCCACTCGCTCTAACCAAATCGCATCCGCTGATGACGACTGTGTAGCACACCCGGACCAGCGGCAACACCATTCTCGACCCCCAAATTCCCACCGACACGCATCCCTACCACCACCAGACTACAGCTCGACCGATTCCACTTGCGACCGCGACTGGCGGCACTACGCCGATCTCCTCACCAGACACTGCGTAATGATCCGACTCGTGACCCCGGAGGAGATGGATCGTATGCTAGGCTGTCTGACAAAGGGAGAACCTGTCGCCGCCGTCATCTCCACTCCCGCTACTTCGACGCACACTGTCCTTGGTACGATCGATTCCCCCGCAGCTTTCCCTGCGAACCCCAACAACCCGATCAGAAGGGAATGTTCTCTCTCAGGGGACATGTTATCTTCGAGTCTCAGCAATGAATCCGATAACGAGCTAGCTGCGACGCCATCAAGGGCGATCCTCTTCAGGTCAGGTGCGCGTGCACCCGGTGGGAAAGGCGCGGATCGCGGTGAGGCGGCTCGTAGAACCGTTGGATTCAATACTGTGCGATGAGGGCTGAGCGCTCTGAATGTTGATAAACCCTTCTATCGGGACTGGCGCATCTGAGGCATGTTCATGGGGTGGTGGTACATGACGGGTGCTTCAGTTCGTGGTTATCAAAGGACTTGGATCGGAAGGGGGAGGGGAAAGGGCGGCGAGGCGGGTCGGGGAGGGGAAACAGGGAGGGCTACGACAAGGGGCTATCGCGGCTAAACTGGCCTAACCTCGCTACTCTATAACACAAAAAAGTCTTCTTTGACATGTTCCCAGCCTAACCAAGCCGGAAAAAAACCTATCCCCCATCTCTTTTCAAACCATGGCAAAATGTCCGCCAAGAGATCGAGCACAAAGCAGAGCATCTACCAACGCCGTCCCCTGCTTTCCTCAAGGTCAGCGTCGTCGCGGCTATGCCTCTATCTCCTCTCCATACTTGAGTCTTGTGACTCCGGGCGTAGATAAACTGTCATTCCCGACTATGAAACTTACAGGAAGCATCAATACAGTACATCGTCCAAGCAAAGGTACAATCAAGTCCCCCTTGACTCGGTACTTGGCTGCCCGCGACTAAGATGCCACAAAGCTCTGGGACGCTTCTCTGGATGGCAATGCTGTTGGCCTGACCCGCCTTGCTTTGATATTGACCAGAATGGATTGTGATGCCAACACTCTGCGCAGCTTGCGCTTCGGCATCCTCTTGACTCAACCACATATGCCGAACCACCCGATATCCCCTCCTCAATCATTCACCACTTCTTTGGGGACAATCAAGCTCGCTTTGATCAGCAAGTGAATCATGTGCTCAATCAACTTGCCAGTCTGATGGTGCTTGGACTGCTCTCTTCACCTCGCATTTTGACTGGTCTGTCTTTCTGTCACTCCGCCGCTTCCTCAGTTTCTTACAATAAATGATGCGCATTTAAGCCCCGGCAATCAAGCCATTGTCAACACGCACACTCTCAGCCTCCCCTCCCACATTATCTGTCACGGTGCTACTTGACCAGCGGGTATGTCCGAACACTCTGCTCCTTGTTTTGACAAGCATAGGCTAACTTTGTCGAAGGAGACCTGCGATCGACGGTGGGCGACGTAATAACTCGAGGACACTCGAGGGTGTAGCCAAGTTAAGCGCCGGTCGAAGTAGCGCTCTTGATGAATGCAGAGGCAAGGCTAGAATAGGCTATGGGACTATAGTACAAGGAAGACTCGATCTCGAATCGCTGGGTCTTTCCCTCTCTCGTCTCTCTTCCTTATAACCTTCGTCCGTCGGGCGGTCGAGCCCATAGGCTCGTATGGGATTGTCTTGGTACTGCATGGGTTGATAAGGTCAAGGAAAGAGGGTCTTGGACGAGCAGTGCGTAGGACCCAGACAATGTCAAATACAAAGGTCTAGGGACTGGTTGGAGATAGACAGGCTACGGTCGGCAATTGAGTGGCTATGATCGGCGATTGAGTGACTCAAGGACCTCGCTGGCCATTTGTGGGAGTCATTATCGTTTCATGGGATTTGCTGGTACTTTTGTTGTCCGTCGGCAAAGTTCGGGAACGATCATGTTGAATGGATTTTCAATCCGCACACCCCCTCATTCGCACATGTTGGAAGATGATCTTGCTGCATATCCCCTGTTCTCAAGCTTTCTCTACTCAGATATGTCCAGAAACAGGCATAGACTTTCTTCACACCCCAATTCACATGCAGTGTGCGCGCCACTCATGTTCACAATGCCCTCAGCCAAAGCCATCGCAATCTAATCACCTCCTTCCCGACATCACCAGAAGCGTCATTCAACACGTCCTGCAACTATACTCCAGCCAAATACTGAAGCGTAGGCTGGACGACTCGATGATGACAGGTGAACAGAAGGTAGATGAGTGGTTGAGGCGTCATCCTGCAACTATGCACAGTCAACTCGGTGTGTTTCCCTCAACCTTTGTACTTGTCTTGCAGGATCTCGAAAACTTCGGTCATTTCGCTCCTACACGCTATATCTCAATCCAAGTCCAGCTCGCAATCTTCCTCTACATCTATCTGCCTTGAAGGTCTAGGTGTTTGACACGTCGGGGAATGCTTCCAAAGAAGCAACGAGACGGTCTCAAAGTAGGTCATCCCTTCCACTGCTTGGCTCATGATCATAGTCCTTTCAAGGCTGTACTCTATGCATTCACGAATCCTGGCTACTATTACTGATGGGTGCGCATGCCCAAGGGGTCCAACCTTCATCGACAGAACCTCCTGAAGAACAGACGCTTCAACCCATGGTTCAAAAACTGTATTGGTGCGATAGACGGAACTTTCATCCCAGTCAAAGTACCAGTTGAGGATCACCTATGCTACCGAACCCGCAAGAAGACCATTGCCATGAACGTCCTGGCATGTTGTACCTTCGATCTGCGCTTCTGCTACCTCCATTCTGTTGGAAGGCTCGGATAAGCTCGTGTCGGGTCGCGTTCGGTCGTTCATAAGTGTGATTACTCGAGTACTGTAGTTCATTTCGCTCGTACTACCTCATGCATCCTTCATAACACAACAGTTTATGAGACCTCGGCTTTAACCAACTAAGCGACTTCAGCTTTGACATACACCATCTGATCGCACGACCGAACCGTCATATCAGTACGACCTGTCTTGTCGAACGATCATCACGATCAAGACGGCTAGGATAAGGGTCTTAATAAAAAAAAGGTGAGTAGGAGTGCGGCGCTGCCTGGTGTGAACCAAACAGCCGCTTTATTCGAGCGTCATCCGCTCTAGTACACGAACGCATCTGACTGCATAACAAAGCTAGGCCACTCGACCGACATCGATCAAATCGATCAGTCTCGTCCGGTCTTCTACTATACCCCGATCATGACAAGCGGGGACAGCATCTCGAAACCGTTCGGTGAAGTCCCAAAGCGAGCTGGAAAAGGTCCCAGTAAGGAACATCCCTGCGCTGGATATCAATCGCACGATCACTGGGTAGTGGACTGTCCATGTCCTCCCAGCGCGAACGAGGGATCTGGTGTCAGAGGGAAGAAGGGGAAGAAGAAGAGTGGATGGAAAGCGAACGCACAGGCGGCGATCTCGACCTCTCCAACTACCACCCTACATCTAATCCCACAGCCCTCATTGCCCACTCCAACATCACCTCATTCAATGACAAGAGCGAGATCGCCCATCTGCTCTTGGCGATCGATGAGGTTACCTCGTTCGCTGCCCATTCTAGTCAGTGGATACTGGACTCTGGAGCCTCTGAGAACATGACAGGCGATCGAGCCTGGTTTGACTCGCTACAACCGTTGGCCTCGACCGTTCGAATTGTAACAGCTGGGGGAACATCGCTTGCAGCGGACTCTGCAGGCCCAGTAAGTTTGGCGAATCATAGAGGCGAGCGAGTTGTACTTGGTCGAGTCCTGCTTGTCCATGGTCTGGCTTTCAACCTCCTCTCAGTATCAAGGCTGGACAGCGTTGGTGCCGAGATTGTGTTGGGCAACTCGCTCTGTCGAGTCAGCAAGGGTGGTGTTGAGGTGCTTCGTGCGGATCTGCGGATCAGGTGCAGAAAGTGTGGGTGGTCAAGGGATCACAATGGAAATCAGGAATTCGAGCGCTCGAGGGTATGGTCCAAGCTCTTCCTGCAGTCATAGAGCCAACCTCGACTGTGCTTGTCTCACAGCGCATCTCGCCATCGAGGACGAAGGCGCGATGGGCCCTCTGGCATCGGAGGCTCGCTCACCTCGGGTTCGACTCAATGAAACTTCTCTTTGGTGGGCTAAGCACTGGCTTCTCAATCGCAAGGGAGGGTTCCCCGAGCAAAGCGCATTCGTGCGAAGGGTGTATCATGGGCAAGATCGTTCGCCCTCCTTTTCCTTCCAGCACCTCACACGCTAAAGAAACCCTCGATCTCCGTTCATACAGATCTCTGTGGCCCTATGGGAGCGGACTCAATTGGCGGCGCTCGGTATGTCATGGTGATTGTGGACGATCATTCGAGATATACCTGGGTTTCCTTTCTGCGAGCGAAGTCCGATGCACCGAAGTTCTTCAAGCAGTGCTTGACCAAAGTCGAACGGCTTACCGAACACAAAGTGAAAGTTGTCCGATCTGACAATGGTGGCGATTGTACAAGTAACTCGTTCGAGCAATACTTCAACGAACTCGGTATCGACCATCAACCACTGTCCCCTACACATCCCAGCACAATGGAGTAGCAGAACGAACGAATCGAACAATGGTTGAGAGGACCATTGCGCTGATGCATTCCGAACTACTTCCACTAGGTCTCTGGGCAGAAGTGATGGATACTGTAGTCTACCTCAAAAATCGTTCGCCATCTCGAAGTCTCACACGACGCACCCCGTTCGAGCCTCTCACCGGCAAACGACCGAACATCTCTCACCTTCGAGTGGTGGGTTGTGCTGCATGGAGCTTAATCCTCAAAGGGAAGCGAGATAGTAAGCTCGCCCCGCGCGCTCGTTTGTGTTGTTTTTTGGGTTACTCCAGTACCCAGAAAGCTCACAAACTGTGGGACCCAATTGAGCGAGCCGTGATTATCTCTCGAGAAATCACCTTCGATGAAAGGATGTCAATCAATGAGGTCCATCATGGGGACACCGAGATCGTACAGACGTTTAGACGAGAGATCAGGTCGGGCGCGGCGGTCGAATGGGAGGGCAACAAAATCCGGGTGATCGCGATGAACAACGTGATGACGGCGACGAAGACGAAGGGGAGAATTTTCAGTCGCCATAGAGGGCGATAGGTCGTGCGCGTAGTGGGTCGTTAGTATGCATGCATAGTTGATGAGGGCTGGAGTAAACGGTAAAGTAAAGTAAAGTAAAGTGCCGCTGGTTCGGCACTTCAGGTGTTGCAATCCCTTGCGCACCTCGGCTCTGATTAACGATCCCATATCCCCTAACCTACTCCACCTTCTCATTCTCTTTCGCATGAGAAAAAGGCACATGATTGAGTGGTTGATGAGCCCAAAGTCTAAGCTCAATCAACCCCTTCCAGTCCCGATTCATACCCGGATTGTCGACATCTATCTCCGAAGACTGGCGCAGGAGCCTCGCCCGATCACCAGAGACCCGGCGATGATCAGTCGATGGGCCCGTGCGTGATCGATCGGCGTCCTTACACCTCGATTACGTCCAGCTCTCCCGGATCCTGGACATCTGCCGCGCCACTTGTGGCCGATACCAGCTCCTCCAGTTGTTCTCCTCGAGTGTCGTGCCCCTCCTCACCGTGGATGAGTGATACCAATCGCTCAATCGCGTCTTTGATCTGCTCCAATTAGCTGATTTGATCGCTCAACCGCTCCAAACCCGAACACACCTGTTGATCGGTTTCGACCTTGTGTAACTCTCGCACGACGAAATAGGCGCCTCGTTTCCGGAGTATCTCACGACCGGTGAAAGCTGAAGTAACATAAGCTTTATTTAAACCACACCACAATGTGACCGTCATGATCGGTTGGGGTGGATCTTCGACGGGACGGCGAAAGAATGACACTTACTTGTCGAAAGCAGAAGGAGAATCTCAACACACATCATCCGTAGCACAGGATCCTGTTCCCGATGCTTTGTCGGCGGCAAGAATTGCAGTGTCACTGAAAGCTGCTCCATCTCCTACGAAGTATGCATCAGCGATCGCAATAGCTGATCTTGTCAGAAGCGGTGAGCATATGACGCACGTCCATTTCGTACTCCTCAGGTCCCATCAACGGGCTCAGTACCCATGGCAGGACATCTACTCCTTTGACCGTGCGGCTTAAGTCTGAAGGTAAACGTACTCGCTCAGCTGTGGTAACATGACTAAGCCATCATGTGAGCAGTAAGGAGAGCAGCTCACTCTCACTTGCTAGCAACCATACCATACTACCCCGGTCCATCGCACAATTCTTGATACAACCTAATGCACCACCTCGCCTCATCGTATCAGGATGTTCGGTATAGACGGCGATTTTCGCCAGCAGAGGCTCATCTGTCTCTGAAGGCAGAATTGACGCCGGTTGAGGGAAAGCCGGCCGAGGTGTGAGTAAGAGCGGTCGTGATGCGGGTACCTGAACAACCATTATATCGACAGGAAGTGATACCAAGCTATGCTGACCATCGATACGTTCGCGAAGACCGATGCAAGAAAGTGACACTCTCCCTTCCGCTTGCCCTTTCCTTCCTTCACTCCTTCCGCAGCGCCATCTTCGAAGGCCTGAACAAGCGCTCGTAGGCCTTGGATTTCCTGCTCATCCTCTTGACCGGCTTCGGCATTGGGTCTACCTCTACCGAAAGCTGGATCTCGGAAGTCCGGGTGGATAGTAGAGGATGCCGAAGCCGTGGCGGGGAAGAAGTAGGGAGGGTAATGCTTTGATTGCGGGAGGAGGATGATGGGGATCACGAGGTCCGCTATTGGAGGGAGAAGGGAGGGGTGCGACGTGAGATTGGAGAGAAGCATTGATGTGAGAGGGGAGAGGGGAGACGTGGTATTCTGAGAGCTCCATCATCAGCTCGGCAAAGAAACAAGAGCATGGACAGCTCTCGTCAGAAGGGAGCCGACATACAGCGGTGTACGAGATTAGCCAGACGAGAAACTCGCGATCCGAGAGATGTTTCGCTACTGAGAGGTTGTCGGATAGATTGATCAAAGCCGAAAGCGCATCGTGCGCGATATGCTATCAAGAGACATATCAGCGCTGTCTGCAATGACTGCTGGTATATGTCCGAACGGGGCATGAACGGCTCAGCTCACCGCTTGATCCCGACATAGAACGGTCAAATCCTTTAGAGCTTTGATCTTCCTCTCATCTTCCTCGCTGACCGTCTTCCTCTTTTCCGGAAGCAGTCCTCCTCCGCCATTACTGATCCCCGCGAAGGAGGAAGGGATGAAGATGCCTCGGTCGGGAGCATTCTTTGGAGTAAGTCCGACGAGGTTCTGAAGGGCGAGGTGTCGAGCTGATGGATTGGGGGAGTCAAGGAATTGGAAAAGCTCGGTCAAACCGGACATTTTGATCCATCTGTCTCGATACTCTTTAAGCTCGCATACCCTCTCAGCTAGGAAGATATCGATAAAGACATGGATGAAGGAGAAAAGACAGGACGGACGACCTGCATAAAGATTTCGAGAACATCACATCGCAATCTCCCACGGTCGTTTCCATAGTCTACTGTAGCTAGACCTACTTCTCAGTAGACCCTTTCCTCTCCTTCAATATGCTTGTTATCTCCACTAAACTCAAAAAGCTCGGCGGGACCTGTGCACATTTTCTTCGGCTTTACCCCATACCTTTGTTACACTAGTCCGGTCGCGGACAACGTGTATAGCCGGCCCGCTGGGTGCCATCCCTCGAACGTCAAATACCCTCCTAAACTCGACAACCCGTTCTAGCTTCTCCCTTCGCCTTGGGCCAAGATGATGTCAAACGCCTTCCGACCAGCTTCGAAAGATCTTGAGCTCGTTCAACCTCCTCCAGACTCTATCTCTAAAATCGCCTTCTCGCCCAATGCCGACATCCTCGCCGTTGCCAGTTGGGATAACGGGGTGAGTGAGGTCATGTGCCCAGTGCACAGCTGCCCAGCAACCTCTTCATCCATGACCTTCACCTTAGGGAATAGATTCAGGGACCAGTAGTTCGGCACTGTGTGCGGAATGAACGACGATTGACGACTGTCTTTCTTGCTTACAGGTCCGGTTATACAATGTCAACTCTCAAGGGCAATCCGAGCCAAAAGCGATGTATCAACACGAAGGACCCGTCCTCGACCTCACCTGGGCCACAGTGAGATCAACTTATTCCCCCTTTCCTTCACTTGGAACTAACCGTCCCCATAGTCCGGCCAACACCTCATCTCATCAGGTTGTGACAATGCCGCCCGGATGTACGACGTCCAGACCGGGCAAGTGCAGCAAGTAGCAGCCCACGAAGCACCGATCAAATGCTGCGAATACTTGGATATGAACAATGGCATGCTCGTTACCGCTGGATGGGATAAAAAGGTGAAGGTGAGGCCGTTTTAGCTGGGTATGGGGTCTCAAGCTGATGAGGAGCTAGTACTGGGATTTGAGGACACCGAATGCTATTGCAGTTGTGGAATTGACCGATCGGGCATATTGTATGGACGCTGCACAGAAGCTGCTCGTGAGTGCATTGCATTCCGGATGATCCAATATTGAGTCTCGTGACGAAGGTTGTGGGAACGGGAGATCGCAAAATCAGCATACTCTCGCTCGACCAGCCGCAAGTCCTTTGGAAGGTACTTCGAAGCCATAAACAGGAATGCGTTATGGAGCTGATCGCATCCAGACCATCGAGTCTCCTCTGAAGTGGCAGACACGAGTGGTTAGCTGTTTCCCGACGGGAGATGGGTATGCAGTAGGCAGTGTGGAGGGACGAGTCGCTATACAGTGAGCTCACCGATTCAGGTGTCTGCATCAAGCTGATGTATATTCTCGCAGATACCCCGGAGAAAACGATGAGAAGTGCGTAGTAGTCATTTTATGGGCCCGACCGAGCACTGACGATTTGATAGGAAAAATTACTCCTTCAAATGCCATCGCTACGATATCCCTTCCGGCACAATGCCAGGAACACCAGCTCAAAGCGGTTCTCAGCATGTCTTCGCCGTGAACAGCATCACCTTCCACAAGGTTCAGGGGACATTCTGCACAGCTGGCGGCGATGGGAGCTTCACATTTTGGGATGGGATGGCGAGGACGAAGCTCAAGCGTAAGTGAACCATTCCCGTCATTCTGAGGGGCAAGTGTAGATGAGATACAGCTTTTACCGCAAAGGAACTGAATAACGGAGATCCTGAGGCTAGACCACCGCAATGGGGCGTGCCGATCGTATCAACAGCATTCAACCACAACCACGAGATCCTTGCGTAGTGAGCAGCCAAGAATTTTGACCCGCTCCACGCTGATATGCGCAGTGCTTTGTCATACGACTGGTCGAAAGGACATACCGGTGTCCCGCCTGCAGGAAGTAACACCACAAAAGTCATGCTACATCCTGTTAAGCTGGAGGAGGTGAAGAAGAAGGATAAGGTGAGATGAAGGGCAATTGAGACGCAGATGGATAGAGTGAACTCGGGAAGGGCCCGTATCAGGCAGGATAGGCGAAAGGCCAGGAGGAAAGAAGAAGCAAGTCGGGCGGCGTAGACACAGTACCCATATTTCGGCACACTAGCATCCAGGTTACCTTTGGTACATAACGTTTGTAGTTATCACATTGATCCGATATGCGTTATATTCATGAGATAATTGAGCCACAGCGGAGCAAGCGAGTAGGGCTCGAGCTGTGCGTCAGGGCGGAAGCCACTGGCCAGTAAAGAAGACTGCCCAATGGACGAAGATTGGCTGATTTGCTTGCCGATCGCGATACGACGTGTAATAAAAGAACAGGTCTGGAAGATCAGATCGTAGACCTAATACATCGATGATCCAGATCACAGTCGTCGAGTCTGCGCTCGCCACCATATTCGAGGTGGCAACCGCCAATCGTACTTCTGCATTCCCGGGTGAAAGACGTCGAAGTCATGCTTCTCCAGTCGGTTCAGGTATGTCTCGGCGGGTACCTTAGTCCAAGGAAAACCTTCATCAGCGTACTGCTCTACCACGATCGGTCATAACGCCCTTGACCTAAGAGGTGGAGCAACATACCGCAGCGAGGAAGAGCGGCATCACCTCCCCTGGAACAACCTTCCCCCGGGACTCCTTCAGATCCCTCCTAGCGGTGATCAACTCATCCATCCCCCTCGTCCCTATATCCCAACATCCATCCTTCACTCCCTTTGCTGTCCCACCCTTCCGCAATACGTCCTCTTCGACGATGCCATGTTTCGCACAGATATCGGAAGGGAGGTTTATCTGCCTCTTCGTTGAGATTTGGATAGGAAGTGAACGTAGGAGGGTTACGGTTGTGAGGAGGGCTGAGAGGTGAGAGAGGGTGTGAGAGGATTTTGCGGTTTGGGGATGGGTTGGAGGGAGGAGAAGTGGAAGGGGTCCGAGAAGGAGGGAGGTTGAGAGTGGGGCGTGGAGAGTTAGGTGGGATTCGAGGGTTGTCGAAAAGGGTGGGAGGGAAAGGGTTTTGGCCTGGCCGAGAGATGATCGTCAGCCATGAAAGTATCTTGACGGCAGGAAGCTGGCGGTAGACCCACTCGGATATCAATCATCTGATTGAGGTAATACTTCTGCACAGGTCGATACCGCTTCATCTCCGCCAAGATCACGGCCACAGGATGTTGAGGGATCGCACCACCACTCGCTCCAGCCCAAATCGCGCTCAATGCATCTCGCCAAAACTGGAACCGTATAGCAGCAAGGGCAGGTTGAGTCACCGTCGACGAGATGTTATGCAGTTCAAGCTGTTTCCGGATCAGCTCGGTAGGTCGGTCGGTGATTCTGAGCCTAGGTTGTTGAGCGACTCGACTCACATTGAATGCTCGCCAACCTAACCACCATTCCCTCTCTCTCCTCGGCCAAAAGTAAGAGCACAACCATGCTTCAGGATCGAGTTTCTTCACTAGAGCCGCGCAGTATTCCGTTGCGGCTTGAGGACCACCAGCGGTATCGGATTTATTGATGGGCAATTGTCCAGGGGAAGTAGCGTATCTCCGAGCTGGTATTCGGGAACAAGCCAAAGCGACATGACGACTTCGATGGTGACAACGAGTGAGAGACTGGACGAAAACCTGACGAGAAGACGAGGCTTGCATCGAAAGACAATCGTGATGGATTAAGAGATCTCCATTGGTGTGTTGTCCCCGTCCGGATCAGAGCGATCGTCGAAGGCGGAATCAGATCCCCTCCCCGTGTGGCAGGGCGATACTGAGAAGATAACGAGTCTCAAGTGGGTATGCTCGCATATCCAGCTGTGGAGACCATACTCAAGGCCCTTATACGATGCAAGTGAGAAGGTTTTGGACTCCGAATGTCGTTACTTTACTACACAACTCCTGATGCTTAGAGAGAGTATATGCACAGCGCTGGAGGGCTGATTCGAACGACACCTAACACCTCGTCTTCCCACCCAACAAACTTCTCAAGACTGTTTCAGAGATGATGATCTTTTCCTACGACCGTGCATATCACCGTCTCACTTACTTCTTGGATACTTTCGTTAGATCTCCATACTTCATCGGTCAGGAATAAAGGTACTTAGTCCCTTCACGATGATATCGCCAGTCTTGCCTACAGTATTTAGCCGATCGTCCCTGTAAACCCGACCTTGATTAACGCCCGCTCATCAAATCGGAGCGGTAACTTCGTGGTAAGAGGCCGGACGTGTTTGAGTCTGAGCCGAATCTTGAGATCGGTTATCGATTCATACTGGCCAGTTCAAAGTGGTAGCACTCATCATGCAATCATTGTGAGGTAGGTCTGGTAGCAGCGATTGAAAATGCAGAATTGACGGGATACGCGTAGTCTGACCAGCGGTTAGCTGGTTGATGTAACGCCAGAGGATCGATAACCCTTTGCCACATCCTTGTTTACCTAGCACTTGATACCACAAGCAGGACAAGGCAGCGCCGCCTCCCTCGCCGTCATGAACGATATCCTCTCCGCTCAATCTACTCCCATCTCCAATATCGGCATCATCCCAATCAAGTTCAAAACTTCCACTTTCAACTCGTCAAGCCAACCAGCAACCCGATCAATCCCGGTCGTGACTCTCCGCTCAATATCCCATACAGCCTTCTCCAATCCATATATTTCCAACGTCGTCCTCTTGGCTACATCGTACTTGTCGGTCGGAGGGATGTTACTGAAACACCTTTCCAGAGCGGAAAAAAAACCAAGCCAAAAGACTTTAACGATTTAACCTGACTCCTCCGAGCGAGGTGTTCGACGTGCTATGTAACTCGTTATCGGAGGGAGAATGGGAGATATTGGTGATGTAAACCCGATTGGTTGTGCCGGCCAAGACATGAAGCAGAGGGTGAGTGGGTTGAGCACGTTGAACTATCGGACTCGGGGCGGGGTTAGCGGCTGCAGAGTCGGGTTTGACAATCTTCGGGATCGGACTATCGATGACGAAGAGTTCCGGGGAGTTCATCGGCTTGAGATTGGAGTAGGGCATGAGTCTCGCGATGCTTAGGCCGATGCTGATTGGACCTGCGAGGTCAATAGGTTGACACCAGATCTTCGGTTCCGAGGTGGTTAGGATACATGCAAAAATTCGGGCTTGATGCTGATGAAGACGACGACGACGATGAAGATGGAGATGGAGATGAAGACGATGAAGGTGGGGATCCGTCGAGTTGGGATGGAAGGAGCTTGAGCGAGATTGATCGAACATTAGGTAGGATGAGATAAAATTCCTCCTCGATCCCCTCCTCGTCCTCGTCGTCGTTCTCGGTCTCCTCGTTCTCGTCCTGCTCTACGTGCTAAAGAATTCGCAGCAGGTGTGGTAAACCGTGAACGCAGATGTTGACCGAAGAGGACGATGTGAACCCAATCGGTCAGGTCATGCCATCTCTCTCTCCAAAACACCTCCGGATACGTTGCGAAGAAAGACTTGGAGTTTGCGGTAGCTGGGAGATGGTATTGGATCGTCTCGGTATGAAGGAGGAAGAGGGAATTGATGTTTCGCTTGTCCGATGTGGGCGACTTATCCGCTCCGAGGAAGAAGCTGTCGACGTCACGGACGAGGACGTGACGGTAGAGGTGGGGCCCGTACATGTGGAGACATTCTTACCACATTATCGTGACATCAGCCAATGAGCCCTCCCAATGCTTCTGCTCTGTATTAGCGTCGGCTGGAATCTACTTTGCAGACGGAAAGAGGAGCCGCGGGATTCCAAGCTGACCACTTGAAGGGGAGGAGGTACGCAGAAAGAGAGAATCCTTGCCCATATCTGGGATGGAAGATCCTCTGCGTCGAGTGTATATGCACGATCTTTCATTGCAGCGATGAGGTGACGGGATTGATCTACAGATCCCTTCTCGCGAAGACGACATCCCGACAACGTGTTTCGTTGAGAAGGGTGAAATCGATGAAACACCTCTGTTGCGGTAAGTTACGTCGTCAAAATGGCAAACTTTACGGCGTCCAGCCAGCGCCTTGATTCTCTCAATTTGGGCAGAGCCGCTTCCAAACCATATACCTCGAACCGCATTGCCGCTGAGTCGGGATAAAGTGCTCCCCCTCGTCAACTTACCCAACCAGTCCTTTGCAGATGTTCCTGTGATCCGTAACTCCAGCATCGGTACCTCCAACCCGTAGACTTCGAATCGCATCGGGTCTGAGTGGGCGTGTGGTGATCGGTTGATATAGTCCAAAATTGAGGACATGAGCCATCGAACAACGACTTTGTACTTGATTTTCCCCTCTTGTTAGGTCGCGAACCCTCCGACTGCTTCTCTGATGGGAGGTATAAGCCATTCCAGGTCGATAATCGGGCATGCTTGCATTGGTGATGTATACTCGGTTGATAGTCGCATCGACGATATATGGAGTAGGTGGTCGTCCAGCTCTCCAAATCCTGTTGAGGGAATGCGTGTCGATTGCGGTAGTCAAATCCCGTGGTAGCGGACTATGGACGATGTACGGGTTGGGGAGCGCGAAACCGGTCGGAGGCGACCATCTCGGAGGTATCATCGGTTCGCAGACTATCGATTGACACCATGCTTTCGGGCAGGTAGCCGTAAAGAGGGTGGTGAACATTGTAGTGGAAGGGATGGGTCCTCCTTTGGAGTAGTTTGATTGGATTCAGGTAAGGCGACCTAGAGCGATTGGATATTCGGCATGATTAGGGAGTCCTCTGATCTTTGCGGACTAGGACTTGTCGAGGCTTTACCAGGCGGTTGTAGAGATTCTGGACGGGAAACTCGAGAAATGCGTTGATCCCAGAGAACGATGCTAAGCTAGTTGTCAATTTCGATCCATTATCCTTCATTGCCTGAGTAAGGGCAAGGGGACAGGTGTTCCCTTCTCGGAAAGACGTCTCGGTGACCTCGCAAGGCTCAATGATCGGGAAGCGCTTGAGGAATTGGAATGGCAGCTGAAGGTGGAGATGAGTGGTATGGCGAAGGACAAGCTTCTTGATCGGTGATTGAGGTGCTAACTTTGCAGAGGTTCCGGCTTCGCTACCCATGAAGAAGCTGTCGATATTGCTGACTTCGACTTGACGATACAAGATCAGCCCAGCTAGCTCGAGCCATTGCTGACAGATTTTCAGCTTGGTGAGGATCACAAACGTCAGAAGACATACCTTGCAGACACAAGAAGCAGTGAGATGGGTCTCTTCTTGTTCCTTTCATCACGAGTAGCTAATGCGTAAGTGAAGATCCTCCCACAAACTTCAGTAGGAAGTGTCGTGGCGTCGAGCGGAGATGACATATCGATTTGGAAGAGACATCTGTTCGAAGGAGAGGGATGATGCGTATTAAGGGATGATGATATTTGTTTCATCAGGCCATGCTCAGGCACACTATGCCACGTGCTTTCCCGATTCCGGTAGAGGGATCCGATCGGTCGTTCTGAATATTCAGTTCTGTCAACAAATGGCCACTCGTCTGATCCTCTGGACATCCACACGTCTAGTTCGCCAGATCATGCCGCAGCTCACCCTCCTCTCCGATCCGTCATCCAGGTCTCTCTCCCTGTCTCCCCAGAAGTCCATGACTAGGACCGCAACCACCTCATCGCAGAGCATCGGGAAGAAGGGAGACTCCAATCTATTGCAGATGCATCATGAGGAGGAAGATCTCGCAGCTGCCTACAAAGCTCAGATGAAGGATCGAGACGCGGAGGCGGAGGGGGTGACGCATGATATGGGTGGAGAAGGGGGACAAGCGACTGGACAGCCTAATGGAGCGAAGAAGAGGGAGAGAAGTCCGGAAGGTGGTGGGGTTGCTGGGAGTGATGCCAAGCGGCATAAGAATGCTTATGAGATAAGTAAGTCGAGTTTTCAGGTGAAGATGCAAGTTGAGGTACTGATGGCTGGTGGCTGTGTAGAGGGGAAAGTAGCTACTGCTGAGGATGCAGCTCGAGCCGATCAGGATCCACCGCTGGAGCAGTTGATAAGGCTACTGAAGCAGGAAAAGAAGCGTGTGGAGAAGGGGGAATCGGTGGTCTACTGGATGCGGATGGAGGATGTACGAAGTTCGTCAAGGGTCAAGTCTTTTAACGTCTGCTGAAACACGACAGTCGAGGACAATACTGCCTTGGCGCTCGCTTCGGCGAAAGCTAAGGAGCTGAACATCCCGCTCGTCGTCCTGTTCGTGCTATCTCCGGGGGACTACAAGATCCACGACCGAAGTACACGGCGGATAGACTTCATCCTTCGCAACCTGCGCAATGTCTCTGTGCGTCCCTCTTCTCCGCTTCAACTCCCATCTGACCAAACATCAGGCCAAGCTGGACAAGCTCTACATCCCCCTTCATGTAGTGTCATACGATCGTCGCCTATCCATACCTAAAAGACTAGTCAACGACGTCTTCCCTCATCTGCGTGCCAATCATGTCTTCACCAACATAGAGTACGAGGTGGATGAGCTTCGGCGGGATATCGCGACTGTCAAGTACGGAAGGGAGAAAGGTGTGGACGTGGTCTGTGTGCATGATAGGCTTTGCGTACCTCCTGGACGAGTCAAGAGTCTGCAGGGGAAACCGATGTCGGTCTTTAGGTGGGTTCATCCTTCTGAATGTCGGTTAGCGGTATTGACGATATGCAAAGTCCATGGCAAAGAGGTGCGAAGGTGGACTGATTGTTTAGACGGGACGCTGACCGGAAGGGCAGCATGGGCAAAGCTGATCGAAAAGGAAGCTTCACTCCTCGACATGTCGCCCTTGCCCGATAGCAATGATCCCTCGATCCGACAGCATGAGCATGTTGGGAAGCTGTTCAATACGAGCACAATACCTGACCATGTGGAGGGGTTCGAATGCAAAGACGCAGAAAAGATGGTCGAGCTTTATCCAGAGGGTACGGAAGTAGCCAAAGAGGTCAGGACGGAAAATTCTTTGTATTGGAATTCCTGACAGATTCGCAGCTGCTTGATCGCTTCCTCCATACCAAAGCGCGAAAGCAACAGTTTCAGCTTGTCTCCCCTTTATCGGACGGAGCCGAACGCGATATGAAGGCATCTCGGGTCAACTCGTATCAGACAGGCCGGAACCTAGTCGACGGCGATAACAGCTCGAAGCTGAGCCCGTACTTAACAAGTGGGGTTATCAGCGGGAGGATGGTGCTGAATGAGGCGAAGAAGTTTGCGAAGGGGAAGTTGGAGAGTGGCCGGGATACTGGGGTGGGTATGTGGGTGCAGGAGGTAGGTCAACAGTCTGTATTCAATTTGTTGCTGATAGTTGACTCCAATACAGGTTGCATGGCGAGACTTTTACAATCAGGTAGGTGTCGCTTGGGAGACCTAAGTTGTAGTTTTGATCTTTCTCTCCACCAGGTTATGGCCACATGGCCCCGGGTATCCATGGGTCGACCCTTCCTGGAGAAGTTTGCCGATGTCCAGTGGGAGCTGAGCGAGGAGTATCTTCAAGCTTGGAAGGACGGCAGGACAGGTTTTCCTATAGTTGACGCGGCAATGCGGGCTTGCAACGCAAGAGGTACGTCGTCTCGATATGGTCATCATGGTGTCTGGCTCATCAGTGGTATAGGATGGATGGAGAATCGGGTGAGGATGGTTACTGCGTGCTTCTTAGTGAAGAACTTGATGCTTGATTGGCGTGAGTCAGCAAAAGTTAGCCAATGGGGTTGAGCTGATCGCATCAGGATTGGGCGAGAAATACTTCATGGAGTCCTTCATCGATGGAGACCTTGCAGCGAACAACGGAGGGTGAGTCGTTCCTCCTCGTCGAGCCATATCAGGGGATCATCATGGCCCAGATCAGCTGATACTTGTTCTCGCAGGTGGCAATGGACGGCTAGCGTGGGTGATAATGTACTCTCACAGAATTAGCTGATGACCGCGTGATGATACAGACTGGAACAGATCCACAACCATACTTCGTGAGTGAACTTTTACTCAGTGTATCTTCGCCTCCGCTTTCGTCCAGCACGAGGCCGTAGCTGTAGTCGATTACAGCTGTCTGCACCCTCGTCTTCTTGTTTGATCATGCCTTCATAAGCTGATCCCCATTCAGCGTATCTTCAACACCCTCACCCAATCGGAGAAATGCGATCCGAATGGGGATTACATCCGCTATTGGGTACCCGAGCTCCGACACCTCAAGGGGAAAGCGATCCATGATCCGTACCACCACATGCCAAGTGGGGAGTTTCGGAAACTCGGTTATCCGGCGCCCATTGTTGATCATAAGAAGAGTCGGGAGAGGGCGCTGTTTCGTTATAAGAATGTTGGGGAGAAGGAAGAAGGGATGATTGCATAGAGCGTATGTCTCGGAAGGATGAAGAGGTCCATGCATGTTTTGCGGGTTACGGATTGAAGGATGAAGTATTAGAGGAACAAAGTGGTGTCAGAAGTTGCGCCTCTATGTGACGCATTTCGGGATCTCGTCAAAACCCCGGATCGGCAACTATGTATAAGTTTCAAGTTAGAAATCCGATTCAGCTTTCGACAGCTTCCCATATACAGTCAAGATGGCACTTCAAAAACTCACTCCACCACCTGCCTCCCTCCCCGGTATAGTAGTCCCCCAACATACCACTCCCATCCCACCTCAATCCCTCATCACCCGCGGTCAACGATTCCTCGAAGATAACTGGGTTCCAATCGTCATCGCAGTAGGTGTACTAGGTGTAGGCGGATATGTATACTACAGTAACGCACAACGAGATGAAGGGTTAGGTGGATCTGGATCGAGATCGGGTGTAGGAGGGGAGAAGAAGAAAGGGAAGGGTGGGAAGAAGAAGAAGAATGTTCATCTTGCTGGGGAGGGTTCGGATGGGCCTTTGGTCGAGGAGATACCTCAGGATGTGAGTCGCTTTCTCGCTGGGTGTGATGTCTAGAGCTGATGTGATTGGTGGGTTTAGACTGCGGAGAAGGGAGAGGCGAATGGGGTCGATACGAAGGAGGAGAAGAAGGAGGAAGCTCAACCGGGAACATCACATCTGCACGGTTGGTTTCTCCGCTTCGTCTCTGCGGAAAGGAGCTAATCGATGGGTCCTAGACGTACCTGACGCCGATGGAATCGCTGCGATGTCTGATGCTGTAAGTCCAGTTCCCTTCTCATCCCCTCGTCCAGGCTGATCAAATGTTTGGGGGTTTGCAGGAACGGAACGCACTGGGAGTGACTTTGAAAGATCGGGGGAACAAGCTTTACTCGAAGAAGGATTTCGGACGGGCGGTTGAATGGTAAGCTCTGTCGTGTGTCCCATCGGTGCCATGGCCAATGGCAACTCAGCTACACCAAAGCGATCGAGGTCTCGGTGAAGAAGGACTCGGTATTCTTCTCGAACAGAGCGGCTTGTAAGCGGGATGCCGGGATGGAGAAACCCGTTGCCTGACTGCCCTGCAGGTTATGTCAACTTCACACCACCTCAGTATGAGAATGCCATTGCCGACTGCGACGCTGCCCTAGAATTGGACCACAACTAGTCAGTCGTTAAAGATTGCGCTCGTGCACAGAGCTGACCAAAGCAGCGTGAAAGCGTTGAAACGACGTGCCACCGCTTTGGAGCACTTGGGACGAGACGAGGAGTGTATACGGGGTAAGGAAGAGTCTCATGGTAAGATTCCCTGAAGCTGATTTTGTCTTGCGCAGATTTCACCGCAATAACCATCATTGAACGTTTCCGGGATGAGCAGGCGGCGGCTTCGGTCGACAGATGTCTCAAGAGGCTGGCGAACAAGAGGGCGAGGGAGACGATGGCTGTAAGCCCATCTTAGGTCTTAGCGAGCTTCAACTCATCATCTCCCTATAGAGTCGAGAACCCAAACTGCCGTCCCCAAACTTCGTCGCTTCTTATCTGTCGGCTTTCCGACCTCGTATGTACGCTCCATTTGACAGCAGGCCTCGCTAATGCACGTTAGACTTCAAGCCCAAACTCCAAAACAGCCCATCACAGGGTGACCAAACCCTAGACTTGGCTTTCGATGCTCTCTTCGCTGCGGACTATTCACGCGCATTGATTTTGGTGAATGAGGCGATTGACCAGGGTGTGAGTTGGAAGGAGGGAGAGGCGGAGGCGTACAACTTGCGCGGGACCTTCAAGTGGGCTTTGATGCATGTCACGATGATGTGGACTGACCAAGACAGGTTCTTGATCGGCGACTCGGTTGCAGCGAAGGCAGATCTAGAGAAAAGCTTGGATCTGGTACCGAGCTTTGTGCAGAGCTGGGTCAAGATCGCTAGTGTGCATATGGAGCTTGGTGAGCAAGGATCATGTGACTGGATTGGTAAGCTGAGAGGAGAACGAGGCGACGCAGCTAGCGCTTTCGGTGACTTCGAGGCCGCCATCCGACATAACCCTGATGACCCAGATATCTACTATCATCGCGGACAAGGTATGTCACAGCCTCTTTAGGCTGGCATCTGCTAACCTCTGCAGTCTACTTCATCATGCAGGAGTTCGACAAAGCCATCGTCGATTACAAAAAATCAACAGCGCTCGATGGAAGCTTCATCTTTACCCATGTCCAGGAGGCGGTCGCGCAGTATAAGCAGGGAAATGTTGGACCAAGCATGGCGGCGTTCAGGCGGATTCTCAAGCAGTTCCCGGTCCGAGGAGAGCCAAGCAATTACTAGTGCGTATCTCGGTGACATCCCCATCTCGTGCTTATAACGTATAGCGGAGAGCTGCTGCTGGACCAGCAGAAGTACGAGGAGAGCATTCAGAGGTTCGACAAGTCGCTTGAGCTGGACAAAGACAAGCAAGTCATATACCCTATCAGCAGAATATCGCTCATGTAGAGCAGACGACCTCGGAACGTCCTACCGCTCGTCAACAAAGCACTCGCACGCTTCCAGTGGAAGTCCGAGACTGCTGAAGCCGAGGCTCTTTGCCAAGAGGCACTGGACATCGACCCAGAATGCGATGTTGCCGTGGCGACTCTGGCTCAGCTGGCGTTACAACAGGGGAAGATTGACGAGGCGATCAAGTGGTTCTCCAGGAGTGCGGCTTTGTCCAGAACAGAAGCGGAGCTCGTTAACAACTACACCTGTAAATCGGACGCATCTCAACGTGATTTCGGCTAATGAAGGGTAGATGAGCACGCTAGTCGAGCACAGAAGGCTTTCCTCGAGGTGAGTTGTGTAGATGGACTTGATCGACGAGGCTGATCGCGGTTTACAGACGTATCCGGAGCATGCAGGGAACCTCTCTCAGGTGGTGGCGGCGGCGTAAGAGGAGTTCATTGGTTGGATGAGGGGTAAGGACCGGGTTATAGCAGGGTGGTGCTGGCGCATTGATGCATGAAAGATTGGTCTAGAGACATCAGCTACCTTTGGCATGCTTGGGGGTCTTGGAAGGCAAGATGGCCGCTGTAGGATAGCATCAGAGTTAGCTGTTCATACCACGATACAAGATGCACCACATCTCAGCGCGCAGTCCGCCTCTAGTGACTTCCAAAGTCATGCCCTCCCTGGACTTTGAATCACTGATTAATTGGTGAAGAGCGACACTTAAATATACGCCGACAGGTTTTCTCCTCGAGCCCTCATACGCAATGTCGGGTATTTGGAGCGCCATGTTATTGCATGAGAGAGGTTGTTGATAACTGTAAGGACCACCGCCCCGCCCCGCCCCACGACCCTTGTCGGATGAGGAAAGGGGGAAAATTGGGAACTGAGACGTCCGCATAATTCGTTCTGGCCACGGGTTGACGCTCGACTAGCCGTGAAAAGTTTAGAGGGATAGGAGCAACTTTGGGGAAGTCATACCGAGGCTTGCCGCACGACCCTCGTAAGGGTCATAGAGAAGAAATACAATCGATACGTTGACGAAAATTTGAGGGAGCCACAGCGAGACGCGTTTCTCGGGTTTGGACGGTATGTGCACTTAGTGCTGTTGTTGTGTGGCGGTATGTGGAGGCGGCTCCGAGGGGATTTTGGATGCATGGGTGCATGGATGCATGGACGCTTGGATGCATGGGTGTGCTTGGATGCATGGGTGTGCTTGGATGCATGCGTGCAAGGACGCATGGACGCATGGACGCATGGACGCATGGACGCATGGACGCATGAATGCCTTGTGCATAGGTGCGTAAATGCACGGAAGTGGACGGATTTAGTATGGTGGGACCGGTGCATAGGTGCATGGATATATTGCTGCACATGAATGCGTAGATGCAGTGAAGGTAAGGATGCACGGATACACCGATGTATGAATACGAAAATGCAACAGCGCATAGATGCAACAGGTACTTCGACGTGGACCCAATGGGATATGGGTGTAGGGACGAATGAGTGCATGGATGCATGATTTGTATGTACAGATGCTTGGCATGATGTGTATGGACCGAATTTGTATCTTTATGAAAATGAAAGCATGGTTGGAATGTACTTCCGGAGATATGCACCGCAAACGCTCCCTTAACTCCACCGTGGATAAGCGCCTCATCCATCCCTTATGTCTCCGAGCATCCATCAGATATCTTCGTACGATACCATACTACTCTTCCTCTTCCCGTATGTGGTCACCTTCCTATATCCTGAACTTGAGAACAACCTGTTGGGCGCGAAGTCGAGCTCGGTTAGATGTTCGCTGAGCGGGAGTGGATTCCCAGGCCGGAACGGGTTGACCTCTATAATCTTCGTCTCATCTTGAGTCTGCGTCTCCGTTTGAGTCCGTTCAAGGCTGGTCAAGCTTTCGAGATTGTCCTCCTCGACTACTTCTCTTGATCGGTCCTTCTTATTAGGCTGGTCGGGCGAGGAGTCGTTGATGTCTATGGCTTGTTCGTAAGTCTCGCCGGACATCTTCTTCCTCTGCGCGCGTGTCTTGATGAATGACTCGACCGGGTCAGCTTTCGCTCGCTTCCGACCCTGACTGCTAGCAATCGACTCTTGCGTCGAGGCTGCCGAGCCTTTGCAGACCGGTCCAGACGCAATTGTGGACGACGATGGATCCCCCGCTGCCGGTCGCTTCTTCGCGGAGTCGATGCCGAGGAGGGAGTCGTAGTGGTCGGCTAAAAGCAAGGTGTGTGCATCTTGGGATTCTGTACCTTGGGGCGGTATGTACAGTCGAGGTCCAAAGATATCGATTCCAGCGATATTTCTAGGAATCGCTCGAAGTTTCTTCTGTCCGAATCCAGGCTTCTTTACCGGTGCAGGCTTCTTTACAGGTGCAAGTTTCTTCATCGCCAATCGTCCGCCATTTTTCTTTGACGGAGACCCCTCGGGATCGAGGCTCGAGCAGAAGGGCTGAAGATCCTTCGGTTCATAATGAGGGACAGTGCTAGCCCCATTTGTGGATTGACGAGCATCTGACGTGGTATGTTGACTCTGAAGTGACGGTTGAAAGAGATTCGCCGCATTCGTAAGCCGCACAGGCGCTTTTCGAGGTTGAGGGGACCATTCGGAAGTCATTGGCGGAAATGCTTCGTCTTCGATACACGACTCACTCGGAAGCCGCTCCGACATTGGTGTGTTCGACTGATGAGTTTCAACATTCCGTGGGTGGGGCGCAGAAGATTGTTTGTTTGAGGACTTCAGGGAAGAATGAAGCTCTTCGTAGTGTTCATTCAGGTTGACGAGCTGCTGTTCTAGTCGGGCGGTATTGATGATCGACGGAGGGTGTTGACGAATACCGTCAAGCTTGGAGGTGATCTCGCTTAGCGTAGTCTTGATACTGTTGACGGCATTCAGGATTTCCGAGGGGTCTTGGCAGTCGTGGACCGCTTCAGGACGTTGAAAGCCAATATGGACCGCTTCCTTGACCTCCTTGATCCCTGCGAGTTTTCTTGACACGTGGTCATTGCTGACTTACGACTGCGACCCGTTCTCAATACTTTGTTTCAACTCCTCGATGACACCATTGACCTGGTCGTCATTCGGTATAGACGTCGGAGTCGGCGGAGCTTGGCGCATCTTCGTCACCAGCCCATCCATCGCTCCCTTGAAGATTGCGATGTCCGAGAGAGCGCGAGGAAGCTCTTGCAGGCCGGTGAGATCATCGGCGAGGTTTGTCACAGCATCGAGGCGGGAAATTAGGTGGTTGACTAGGCCAGTCAATGGCTGCAATGATTAGTCAGCAGTATATCCTGTCGGAGGCCGGTTCGAGGAGTGTTACCGTAAAACATACCTCCTGTGAAGATGCATCCTTCTCCTTAGTCCTTCCACCCTTCGCCTCATACTCCTGCAAATCTTTTCGGAACTTCTGCGCGGAAAGTCGAGCGGTCTGTTCGGGTAGTGGAGCGAGGGATGTATCGATCTTCTCCTGAAGGGAAACGAAGAATTCGTGGAGAGCGGGAGAGACTGAGATGCACATTGTAAGCCAATCATGTCAAGGATACAGCTATCTCGCTAACTGAGATCATCAAGCAGAGGACTCACGTTGTGCAGTAACCTCTTCCCTAACTTCCTCCGTCGTTGCCAAAGCTTTCTGACCCATCTTCAGATCGTGCAGTTGATCCCGTAGATTCTTGTTGTCCTCCCGTAGATACTCCTGAGAGTCACGAAGGGCCGTGACCTCCTCGCTCATCCCCGTCATCTGTTCGCTCATTTCTGAGAACTTTCAGCGGTGCATTCCCTTCTCCTGGCGAGTCACTCACTCTCGACAGCTGCCAATATCCTATCTCCCTTCTGCACCACAGGCTGAGAGCTCTGCATAAACACCTCAGCAGCGCTTCGCGGAACCGAGGTCGTAATTGATGTAGTAGTGGGACGATAAGAATCCACCCTCCTAGCTCCATGCCATCCTCCTCCTTCCCTCATACTCGGCTGAGAAGCTGTCCGAACCGGTTGACTGGCCTGAGGTAGGCCGAAAAGCATGTTCTCCTGACTCAGGAGTGTCTGCTGGGTCGGAGCGAGACTTGGCGTCCGGTTTCGCTGAGGTGGAATCCGATGATATTGCTGTTGTTGAGGCGAGGGAAGGAGTTGAGTTGGCGGAAGCATGGGGATCGACGCTTGGGCCCGCATACCCATCGCGGAATGGGAGCGATTGCGGAGTATCGACAAAGGGTCTGGGCGGGATGGAGGTTGAGATGGAGGTCCCATCAGGCCGTGAGAAATGGAAGGGCGAGATGACATGATGAACCCAAGCGGTGGGAATTCTGAGATCGAAACATGTAAATCAGCCGCGAGTCAGGAGGTGGAGGGAGGGTCTGTGCGGAAGATAAGGCGGTTGAGTGATTTTCTACACCTATTGCGTGTCATAGCGGCTTTGGTTTTTCTGCCTCACCCGCCGACAACTAGTCATCTGATCGATTGCACTAGTCCGCGTAGATGAAAAGTTGTGCAAGTCAAACCGGCCTGATCGTCAGGTGCTGACGAGACCTCCGGATCCGGCCGTTGAAAGTGAAGCGGGGCAATGTGGCTCCCATCGCCAACTGAGGCGGCTGCAGCTACCTTGTCGCTCTCAAGGTGCTAGGATCTCGCTTCGAATGCCTGTGAGAAACAGTGAAATCTGGCCATAGCAATAAGGAACTCGAGTATCTGTGCCTCTCGGCAATGCAGATTCCCGCGGAATGACTTCAAGTTAAAAATGCTTATGAAATTGCCTCCACTTCGATCAAACCCCATTTTTATTTTTTATGGCTATCCATTTGCTATTAATCTCTCTTCAATTCAAATCGCTTGCAAAGAGAAGAAGGTCACCAGCCATTATGCAGACCATCTCAAACGCAGTTCAAGATTACATCGGCCCTGTTAAAAGTCAGTTTTTACGGCCCTAAAAGATCTTGCAGAACGTTCGTGATCGCTAACCTTCTCCCTCCTCTGCAGCGGCTATCAACCCCGAATACAAGCATCGCCCCGATGGTTCTACGATGCGAGCCCTCGCTTGGTTCGGTAATATGGACGTGAGGATGGTCGATGCCCCCATCCCTGACATCTCGGAGGACAAGGATGTCATCGTCAAAGTTACCGGTACGACCATCTGCGGATCCGACTTGCACCTTTACCACTCTGAGATGTTGGGGCTGCAAAAGGGTGACATCCTCGGACACGAGTTCATGTGAGTGTGTCTTCGATGCGACTGTCATACCTACCTCTCATCCCCCGCACACACTTTCAAGCATTCCTTTCGGCCCCTCGCTCTCATACCCTTCCTTTCCCTATTCCCAAGGTGATCTTGCTGATATGGTTTCCGTCTAGGGGTCTTATCGACCGAGTCGGTCCTAGTGTTACGTCTCTCAAGGTCGGAGACAAGGTCGTCGTTTCCTTCCAGATCGCCTGCGGTACCTGTCGATTCTGCCAGAAGAAGTGGTCATCAATGTGCGAGAGGACCAACAACTCTTCCCTGATGGCGAGCATGTATGGTCAGCGAGATGCTGGATTCTTCGGCTATGGACACATGAGTAGGTGACAGTTACTTGCTCATGAGTATTTGCGCTGACACTCCTTCCGCAGCTGGTGGTTTCCCCGGTGGTCAGTCGGAGTATGTTAGGATTCCTTTTGGAGAGGTCAACTGCCTCAAAGTTCCCCAAGGGGTCTCTGGTAAGCACATTCCCTGACTCATCAAAAACAGCTGCTGATCTTTTGACCTAGACGAGGAGGTTCTATGTACGCTTCAGACCGGCGTTAGGTGCATCCAGCTGACAAAGTGTCTTCAGATCTTTCTGATGTTCTTCCAACATCGTACCATGCAATGAAGGACACCCGAATTGAGAAGGGCGACGTTGTTGGCGTTTGGGGGTCAGTCTATCTTTAGTCATCAGAAGACGCTAGCTGATCGTGACTTGTTTTCTCAGTCTCGGCCCTATTGGCGTATGCGACCTTCCGGCTCATGGGGAAAGATGCTGATGTCCGCTAGCTGTGCTGTGTTAAATGGGCTATTCTTATGGGCGCTTCGAAGGTCTACGCTATCGATGCTGTTCCCGCTCGTCTTGCCATGGCTAGGGAGTCCGGTCCTCAAGTGGTGACGGTTGACTTCAAGGCCGAGGACGTGTCCAAGCGCATTGCGGGCGAGGTCCCAGAGGGTCTCGATGGTAGGTTTACCAACGAACTCAGTCAGATAGTCCTGACGTCGCCCAGTCTGTATCGACGCTACCACCTTTCACGAGCCCAAGACCCTCCTTCACAAGGTTGAGAAGGCTCTCATGCTCGAGACCGATGTTTCCGAGACTCCCAACGAAATGATCTTCCTCGCCAAGAAATTCGGTCGGGTCGGTCTCATCGGTGTATACTCCGGCTACACCAACCACTTCAACATCGGTGCACTCATGGAGAAGGGAGTTCGCTTCATCGGGAACGGTCAGGCGCCGGTTCATCTCTACTGGCACGAGATCCTCAATGATTACATCATCCCTGGCAAGCTGGACATCTCCCACCTCGTTACCCACCGTGTTGGGCTTGAGGATTTCCCTGCGCTCTACAAGAAATTTGACGAGCGGTACGCAGGTGTGGAGAAGGTGTTCGTCGAGACCAAGGCGAGGTGGGTCTGATCATGTTCGCGTAGAAGCCAGCTGATAGGTCGTAGCGAGCCACCGGCTACGTCCAAGGGATTCCCACAGCTCACCAAGGTGGCTGACTGGGCCGAGGTCGTCATGTAATTGGCACCTTGTTATAATTACCGTCCTAGGCGAGGGAGGAAAATGGGGCCGAGTAGTAGCAGAAATAACGGTCGATTTCAATGTATCTATTTCACTTTGGATACCACTTTACCTGATCGGAAGACTTCTGTAATTTGCTCAGCTGCATATTCTCCCGACGGACCCACGGAAGTACGCCTATCTACCCGCAGCGAGGAGGTGGTATCCTGAGGTCTTCTCGATCCAGCCAGGTAACGATCTGATCAAGTGTCATGCTCATGATCTCCTTTCGGACGTTCTTTCAGACAGTACGAAATTTGCCATTGACGTGAGGAATGACACGTGACCTGAGGATATTTCTGCATAGTCTGTTGCTTTTGTCAAGACGGTCAAGTAAAGTCTTTTACGAGATTAAAAAGATCACGGCTTCGCTCTAGACCAGAATGCGATTAGATGCGACTGATCTCCGATACGTTACTCCTGACGAGTTTCGGGTCCTGACAGCGGTATGTACGAACTATTCTCGCTTTCACATCTTTTCATCCTCCTTCCCTCTGAAACCGGTTACCTTGCCTATAAGGAAGTAACTAAGTTTGACCATCCTCTCTCAGGTCGAGATAGGTTCGAAGAACCATGAAATCGTCCCAACCCCACTTATCGCCCAACTCTCCTCCATCCGCTCCGGAATCACCTCCAAGTGCCTTGGCTCGCTAGCTAAGCGGGGGTTAGTAGCTCATGTCCAAGGATCAAAATGTATACATACCTTCTACCTAATATTTGGCTAACACTCTTGCATTAAGCTGATGGGCTCATCTTAGATGAGGGGTTCAGGTTGACTTACGGAGGGTTGGATTACCTCGCCCTCCGAACTTTCTCGAGACGGAAGATACCTAGTGTAGGAGCTGTTGGGCAGAAGATCGGGGTTGGGAAGGAGAGCGATATATACCTCGTCAAAGATGATAGTGGAGAGGAGAGGGTGTTGAAAATCCACCGGTGAGCTGGAACCTCTCCTCGTAGCAGATACCTGCTGTGTGGTGATGAGCTCCAGCTTACAAGGGTGTTTCCAGGTTGGGACGTATAAGCTTTCGGGCGATCAAGTCGAAGCGGGATTACCTCGGGAAGAGAAGCTCGGCGAGCTGGATGTACATGTCTCGTCTGGCTGCGGAGAAGGAGTTTGCTTTCATGAAGGTGAGTCAAAAGCATCAGTACTGCATCCTCAGGATGTCGATCTGGGATACGAAGTGACGATCTCCTTGTAGGTATTATACCAACATGGGTTCCCTGTACCAGTCCCTATCGACCAGGCGAGACATTGTATCGTCATGTCACTCATCGATTCATTCCCATTGTGCGTTCCTCAGCATATACGAAAGTCCAGCTGATCTCGAACAGGCGACAGGTGGATCATGTCGATTCCCCATCCGACGTTTACGCGACCCTCATGGCTCTTATCCTTCGTCTAGCCCGATCTGGCCTGATCCATGGCGATTTCAACGAGTTCAATATCCTTATCCGGCGGAAAGATGGGGAGGCTATTCTTATCGATTTCCCGCAGATGGTCAGCACACGTCATGAGAATGCTGAGTTGTGAGTTGGCTTAGATACCTATATCGGTTGTGTGACTGACTGGATGTCAGCTTCTTCAATCGAGATGTAAACTGCATACGAAAATTCTTCCGGAAGAGATTCCGGTATGAAGCAACGAGTTGGCCGACTTGGGGAGATGTCCTCGCGCAGGACGAGGAGGATGAGGCGGATGCTGAGGGCTCTAAAGACGCGGAGAAGAGGGTCAGGCTGGATTTGGAAGTCGAGGCGAGCGGGTTTGGTAGGGCGATGCAGCGGGAACTGGAGGACGTGAGTGGCATCACAACGATACGGCGAGACTCCTAATGGAAGCAATAGTATAAGATCGAGGTCCAAGACATGCCGGAGTCTGAACGAGATGATGGCGAGCTGAGCGAGGATGAAGATGGCGAGGACGAGGATTGCAAGGATGAAGCTGGTCAAACTGGGGTGTCGAAGGAAGCATCAGTTGGGCCCGAGGAGATGGACGAGGAGACATCTCGGAGAGAAATGGCGGACAAACTGGAAGCACTCCGTATATCTCGATCTTTGGGGAACGACGATAACCTGTCCTCGAACACAGCAACCTCAGAGGAAGATTCCGACTCAGAGGCGGATTCCGAATCAGACGTATCTCTGACCGGACCGCCGGCAACCGACTTCACGACATATACACGCGATCGAAACACTGGCCGCCCTCCTCGGATCTCCGCGAAGAAGATGGATGAAAACAATGGAGTGAAGGATGTCGTCGTGAAGGAGCGGGAGCGGGTCGAACGAGGTGGAGGAACTAAGAAAGGTGTTGGGGCTGGGAAGGCCAAGGGTCATAAGTGGAAGAGTAATGATAAGTACCTCGTGGGGAAAAATAGCGGTTGGTGATATGCAGGCAAGTCTTAGAGATCAGCTTGTTGGCATCGGAACCGCTGCATCTCGTCCTTCACACACATGAAACCCTGATCATCTCCACGTTTCTTCCTTCAACCATGACACCTCAAGACTGAAGGTGACATGCCCGCTCAGTAGTCGAACCATCCGAGCTGCTCGCCAGTCTTGAACACCGCCCCGCCCTCCTCGCTCGGACGAGTATCGATGGAGTGGAAAGTTGGATTAGCCGAAGGACTGGCTTTATGGCAGCGGACTATCAAGAAGATGAATAAAGCGTGAAAAACTTTACAAGAAAGATGAGCAAAGACGTAACATGTAAGCACTTCCCATCCTCAATCCCGATCTCACCGATGTAGTCGACACCCATCGGACGCGTGACGGTGAAGTAGCGAAGCGAATGATAGTACTGTTATCTGTCAGCCTTCAAAGCGAGACAAGGGGAATTATGGAGCAGGGGGAAATGACGTACCGAAATGCCTTTCTTCTCTTCACCCTCGATGACGATGTCGAGCGAGGCGACTTCCTTGAGACCGTGGCGTGCATCGTCCCTTACAAAATGAGCGAAAGCGTCAGCCCAAGTCTCTTCGACAAGTCGTCTATTGCAAACGGTTTTGTACCAGCTACTTATTCAACCTGGAGGAAACCAGCAGGACAGACACTTACACGGCAAGCTTGTTGATCTTGACCAAAACGTCAAGCCGCACATTTTTGTTGGAAGACGGCAACTCCATCAGCGTCCATCTTGCAGATGGGTGAACACCGGGAGTCAGGTGGAATGCTTGAGCGATGGAGCTGTTCCTCCAGACGCGGGTGGGTGGTACCGCCGAGACTGACATATGAGGCGGCGTTTGAGGCGAGGCTGGTGGCGTGGCTGATGAGGGTTGAAGCGGCGCTGCTCGCTGTGTCCTAGAGACTGTCAGTGGCCAACTACATCGCGTTCTGGACATGCTAGAACGGTCTGCATCCTGAGTCGCAAGTGAGACTACCAATTCGCCTGGGAGTAAAATTCAGTATATCACGTCTGGCGAGATTGTTAGGCGGAAGAGAGAGGAAATGGCGAAATCCACCCAGCTGATTCCTTCTCTCGCGTCAGGAATTTATCCCAACTTCTTGTATGATGTCACCCGTTCCTGAGTCGACGTTTCATGTTTCAGGGTTGTGGACGAGCACAAATGCATTTCCCTCCTTTTCCTTCTGTCTTTCTTCATTCACTCTCTTCTGCTTCGTTTCGATAATTCCGAGTCAATGTACCGGTAAGGTACTCGATCAGTCAATGACTCGGCCGTAACGCATTACATCCACAGTTCCAGTGGTCGTCCGCAAGATGAACGAAGAGAACGAAGAAGGGAGTGATCGGCGGTCCCGTACGTTCCTCGAACATCTTGTATATTGATCCATGTACTCACTAGCCCAGTCGTCGACGAGGATTCCGTCAATGATAGATGCTGAGCCCTTTTCGCTACAGCTCGTCCCGGAGCTATGGTCTCACGTCGCGTCCTTTTGCGTCAACATCGATCATACGGCGGAGTTATGGTGATGTCGAAACCGTTTAAACAACCGACTCTAGCCGCTGCGATCCGGGTCAACTGAGTATGTGACACAGCAAACCATAACGCAACCCTGCTGATGCATGAAATAACATTCTTTCTCGTCGGCTCAACACACCTGAATCGGTCGCCTGCTTTCGACGATCTGAGAGCTTCTTCCTCGGTATTGACAGACCTCTCCCGTGTTCCGACCTCGAAGGCCGTGTCAATGACTTCGAAATCCTTCGACACGGGAGTTCCAAATACCTCAGTCTACGTAACGTCAAGTACCTCAATATCAGATTCGGTCATCTGTCAATCGCAAGCGAAGACTGGTGGAGTCGTCCTGCAACCGAGAAGACGATACTGCGGTAGTATCGCTGACCGATCAGCTCAAGATGGCATGACGTACGATGAGGAGATACACCAAGTCTGCTCTCGCTTGCGACGCGCGATGGAAATCGTCACAGTAATGCCTCATCTCGAAAGTGTTCAAGCGGTTCACGTGATGGCATACGGAAACATCGATGTCGACAAAAAGAAAGCGTGGAGGTATCCTTCGTGGGAAGAGTATATACCTCGAGTAATCGCTCCCCTCCTCGTATCCATCTGTCGACCACGATATTGGTGCCAGGGGGACAACGCTGCATGACACCGCTTCCCCCTTTCATTTCGCCAAGAAAATTTCTGAGGGTGACCCTGCCCAGTAAGACGGTGTGACGATACTCAGGGAAACGACCAACCGGCTCGATTTCAATAAGGACGAATGCTCGTCCCTTTTCCTCTTCTGCTGGCCGAATGAGATTATAAAGAACAGTTTCCCCGAATGGCTGGATCTCTCTGGCCCGACGGCTATATCGCTGGTTGAGGCTATAATAATTGAAATATGCGGACCGATACCCGAATGGACTTCAGTGCGTCCTACCTCACTTGATTCTGTCACGGAAAGGAACGGGCAGGGAAGAAGGAAAATCACAGAGAAGGAGGCTGCCTCGCTAGAAGCCCAACTGCGGGGGAAGTTGAATGGTCAGAGAGGGAAGGGCGAGTGTTGGAAACGGCTCACTTTCAAGTTCATCGAGGGTCCAAGCACCCCGTGTCCGGCATGCGGAGAAATCAATTAGGTTGCAAGGGCATGGGGAAGTAAGCGAAACGACATCAACGTATGCCGACAGAACATTGGGTTCTCTACGAAATTATGCACCGTGTAGATATCCCACCATGTGACATGTTCGGCTGTAGAAAGGTCATCTCAGCTCAGCTCGACATTTTCGAGTACGTCATGCCCACTTATTGGCGTGTTTCATGTCTAGGATCCCCCACCTTTACCGCCATCCCACATTCGACGACCTCCGGAGTTTCTTTCTCGGTATAGACAGGCCATTACCTAGAGATCTCCACTTCCACACTGACAACGACCTGTTCCGACATGATGTTACCAAATACCTTGCGTTCCGCTGCATCACTCAACTACATATTCGCTTCAGACACCTTCTGTACGAAGGTGTCAACGACTGGTATTCCGGGTCGTCCACAAAGGGAGATGATTTTGAACTCCACTACCTCAACACGAGCATGGTGGCCTCGTACCCTTCCGTCTTCCGCCTTGGGTGGAGTCTTCTCCTCGACGATTCGCGCACATCCTGACGAGGACCTGTCGACCACAATACTGGTGCGAGAACACTTCAGCAGGGCCCGAATGTCTTCAGGCCGGATTTCGTACGGGAACTTTTCGTCAACCATTACCCAATGAAGTTTATTAGGTAACTTATGCGCCGAGTTCCAAGATACTCCGGGGAACGAACGACCGAATATTCGCTTGGTATGAGGAATATGAGGGCGAGGCGAAGGCTGGGTGTATAATGTGGTGTGACGAGATTGAAAAGTCCTATCCCGAATGGTTCACGGGACGGTGCCCAATGACCTTATCGATGGCGGCAAGAACAACCTTCGAGCTTTACCGACGGAAACGTGATCCAACGACGATTGGTTGGGCCCGAGTTACAATCGCGTAGCCAAGCTTAGTCTGAGAGAATGGAGGCCAAGCTGCAGACACTGTTGGAGAGGACGCTGAGAAACGGAATAGCAGGTTGGATGGAGGAGGACTGTGAGAAGGCGTTGGAAGTTCGTGCTATCCTGAAGATATCATCCGACACTCCGTCTTGCCCAGCGTGCGGAGTGCGGCGGCAAGAAGATTGAGAAGAGCAGAGAGTGTTGAGTGTATGAAAGAGAGAGAGAGAGACGCCATGCTGTGATACAGCTTATGCAGAAACCTGTACATACCATCTACTGCGTAGCTAGGGCAAGCCAGGAGTAACGGCGGGGGCAGGTGGAGGTGTGCCTGATCCCCGGACTCGGAGACCTGTACTCGAGTACTGCTTTAGCGAATGGCTCGTCCCGTGAATCTTTCACTGATGGCTTTCGAAGACTCGCTCGATCTTGAGGAAGCGGAAGAGAAGAAGATCGACTGGAGGGAGATTGTCTCGCCCAAAGGGGCTAGGCAGATGACGCCTTGTCCTTGCTGTGAACTGGGGTGGGAGGGACCAGATGAGATTGCATAGCCAGGGCCGGCGGCTTTGTGAAACTTCGGGATTGATATACTGTATGCGCCGTGAACTGAGTTTAAAAGAGTGTGACCTCTACTTCGTTCCGCCTTGATGTGGTCATGAGATGTCATTCTCTCCACCTTCATGGACTGGTGCGAAGGTTACCCTCGTCCCCGCTGTATTTTCCGTGTATCAACATGGCGAAAACGATACTGTCAACATTTCCATCCAGCGACACGCATGCCAGATACACACCTCACCATCCATCATTTTATGCTAATTCCAAGGCATCCAGCTCTCCCCCTTCCCAACACTCCCACTCAACTCATTCGTGATGCTCTTATGTGCCGTCATCAGATCTGTGCCATCAATCCGATCAGCAAAGCCCCAGAGAAGCTGGTCTCGCACGTACAGTCCGTATAGCTCAGCGCGTCGTTGTTGCTATCTTCCACAAGCATGTTGGCAAACTCAATCTCCATGCCATCGGTATTCTGCCGTACGATGATGACGGGTAGTGAATGGCCTATGATCCGTTCGAGATGGGTGAAGAGATTGCGTAGTTGGGTTGAGAGAAGAGTAGGCAGTCTTGGCAACCGGGTCTGAGTTAAAACTATCAGTAGAGTCTGGAAATTTCGGATCGACTGACCATACGAACGTCGATCTCCTGCACGTTGTCGGTACTATACAGGTCGTCCACTATCTGAGGGCTGACTGCGCCTCCTAGCCAGACTATCGCGATTTCCCCGTTGGCTGAAGCGATAACATCAGTCTCGAACAGGGGCGCGAAGGAGAAAGCTTACAAAGCAGGTATGCCCCTTCCGCTACCATGTAAGCGTAGCTCGCCCGCATAAACCGTGGCAACTTCAGCCGGCCGTTTGCTGCCGGGAACCCAACGTCGTCGGCGAGATCGTGTATCGCAAGCATTCGAGGATAGAGGACATTCATTATAGCTGTTATGGAGTACGAACGAAGATTTCGCATGTAGTGCGCTCGTACATCGGATGTGACGTTGCCGCCTGAAGGATATAAAATGACGCACGATCGTGTTGAAGAGGAGAGATCGGATATGAAGAGATGTAAAGGACGCTTGCTTAGCGGAGGCAGCGGCAGGAATCCTGATGGACATACCTTTCAGCGCCTTGCTCTTCAGCATACATAACGTATACAACGGAAGGAGTTTGAACCCCTCAGGTAGGATAAGCTGAAGACCCGTCAGCCATACGTCTTCGATATGTGTGTTCACTCACTTGACCCGATTGGACGGCTGGAGCACAATGTCGCCGATACATGAGCAAGACTCGATTACACCGATCCGTTAGATTTCTCCGGATATCCTTCAAGCTCTTGTTGGTCATCTGAGATACGGCTTTGCGGCAGATTCATCAGCTTGATTTGACCCAAACCAGGCTGAAAAGCCTACCATCTTTTATGAAGACCGTCACGCTCGTATCCAGATCCGCGAACCGGAAGACGTTCCCGATCAAGCTTGTCGTCGAGAAGCTCATGTTCAGACATCGTACCCTCCTCTCCCCTGAAGAACTCGTATACAAGGCCGCAACCTGGACATAAGCCGGTTGTCGATCGTCTAACCGTTGTCCCTCATGCCGAAGTACAGCTGCGAAAGCCTTTCCATCGTCTAAAGTCCCGAACTCGAGATCCGTCAATGACCGCTGGTAATAATTACCGATATGATCCGAGACACGTAGGCCGTTCGAGCATCGTATTCGAATGGTTGCGTTGTAGACTGTCTCTTTTGTAACGACCCGCTTGATCTCGTCATACAGCGAATCTCGATCCCGAACAGGCTGGAACTTTGGATGGAAGAAGACCTCGCCGGAAGTGATACTCGATAATATACCGACTGAAGCGACATCCGTGTATTGCTCCGGAAACAGAAAGACGTTGATCCCCACACCGCACTCGGCGGCTTCTTCTGCTGTGAGTCGCCAAAAGGGGTCGGCTGTGGAGAAGAGCGATCGTTCTTTGTCGGTGTTATATGTTGTAGGGTCATCTCGAGGTGTAAGTTTGCCAGGACCGAGAGTGGGAAGGGCGGAAAGGAACAGTGTGATTTGGCCACCCAGCATACGCTATCACACCGACAGATTACTGACCGCAATGATGATATTATGTTGACTTACCAGACCTGCCAGAGCACCCTTGACACCCGCTCCTGCAGCTACTCGATTGCCATCGGGCTGAGCCTCCATCATACTGGGTAACATCACGAGCAAGGATTCCAGTTGTGAGCTACAAGCCATATTAGACAGCTCATGTTCAGGCTGGAAGGCTTCGAGATGGCAACTCACCGGGACTCGACGGGGTCTACAAGGAAGCCCTGAGTGAGGGGTACGAACATGTCTTCCAGGTCGGATACAACCATCAACGATGGTATAGGTAGGGAGGGCTGGACGACTAGTGCATCAGCGAAGATTAAGGCTTGAAAGCGACAAATTTATCTGAAAGCTCCTGGGTCGACTCACGGACAAATTCCAAAACCCCACGGTCTCCGCCACCGTGACGATAGCCACCCTTTCCCCCTTGCCTATAATCTCCTCCTCCTCGCCTTCCTCTCCCTCCCCATTCACCTCCTCTTTCCGCTTCATCCCATACAACGCTCGTCTGATACCCTCGCAAACCTCCCTTACGACTCCTCTTCCCACACTTGGTCCAGTAACATCGATAACAAACACCCTCCCCATAGGTGTAGGCCGTCGCAACCTCCTCTCCTCCTTTTTCCGCTCCTTCTCCCTCTCCTTATACCCAGGGGCAGGACTAGGACCTCTCGTACTGGTTGGTGTCTGACCGAGACTGGATTGTAGACCGCCCAGCAGGTCTGCGGCGGTCGAGGCGAGTGCATCACCAGCTGAAGCGAGATTTGCAGCGGAGGAGTCTGTCGCGGCATCGAGAATTGAACCGGTAGGTGGAGGTTGAGGTGCCCAATATGACCGGGGAACTGGGAAATCGACGGTACCGTGCTGGAGCTCGGGACGATCTTGATGGTCGACCCGCTGTCCGTTAGGAGCGAGGTGAGAGAAGTAGGAGTTCGGTACTGCGTTGATTATGAGCTCTGAGTTTACCTCATTCGTTGCCCATCAGTCCGCCGTCCTGGGCAAACGTAGGCCACAAACGATGAGCTCACCATTGTTACTCGCCCCGCAAAGGTTGCATCCCCACTTTCTCCCACCATCCATCCACCTAATCCAAGGATTCATATAACCCCGACACTTCTCGCATCTAGGTGGACCCGAATCTTCCTCCTCCACATACCTTGGAGGGTCGAAAGCGCTCTCCCCTGATACCCAGTTGGAGACGAGTGGGACCGGTGCTTCGTCATACCGGAGTGGAGCGAAGGGCTGAATGACCAGTGCGAAAGGGAGAGCTGTTGTGTCCAGGAGTTGCGAGGTTGTTGGGATTACTGGAAGGGTAGCTCGCAGATGTCGTGGAAGGGAGTTGCCTGAAAGATACAGCTCGTCAGAGGAAGCGTCCGCCATGACCAAAACACGAGGGCAAGCGCTATGACAGCTATCAGCAGCTGGGAAGAGCTGCTTGCTTTTGCCATCTGCGTCCTGAACATTATGTATGAAGAGCTCACCCTGATCAACACCTCGCCAATCCGTCCCAGCTAGTGGTATAACCCCTCTAGTCTGACAACTCAAGAAATCCTCATCGTCATATAGGTTCTGATCCATCTCTTGAGCCTCTATCGGGTTAGGCATCTGATTCGGGTCGATCCGTACTCTCGGTCCTGCCACTTGCGGTCCAGAGGAGTGCGGAGGTGGAGGGATGTGATTTGCCGGGGCGACGTACGAGGGACAAGGTTGGGATTGAGGCTGGGATGGCGGTGCATGATGGGTGTAGATTGGTCGTCGGGATCCTGAGGGAGCGTATGGACCATTAGGAGCAGGATTATGGTAGTCAGGCTGAGGCTGTAGACTTGGGTCGACGTTGGGGGGGGGGTCTGAATACTGTTGTTGGAAGTCT
>JAABUH010000662.1_pt1 | contig 46131 bp, 53 predicted proteins | sample 5559121 | NCBI WGS metagenome assembly JAABUH01 (sample SAMN10711871, study PRJNA513364) | rock metagenome | isolation source: Antarctica rocks | place: Antarctica: Victoria Land, Battleship Promontory nord | collected 2015-12-28
GTGACTTGAAAAAGGGGGGGGGGGGGGAAGATTCGGCGACATGTGCTTTTAATCAAGGGAGAAGGCTCTAGCTAGGTCTCGGCGCTGAAATGACGCCCTTCTGCAGATGATGTCTTTGATGGCGGAAATTTGCACCTCGTCGATGAAGGTTTTGCGGAATTCGAATCTAGTCAGTGACAGAGTAAGCTGAGTCTTCCGCTAAACTCGGTCACAGTCCGTCATCTTGCGTTGTCACGCTGTTTCCGCCTTCTCCAAGTCCCTGCACTCAGCTGGCCGGGCTCTTCCCGACGCACTCGTGAAGGACCTACTCAAGGGCCTTCGAGCAGGCTTATCGGATCGGGCCTTGCCCATTCAGCGTGCATGTGCTGAGACGTTCATCGCCCTGCAAATCTATACTTCCGCCTGCCCTTTGCAGGCGGCACTCGACTCGGTCGCTCCGCTCATTTTCAAAAGTCTTGAAACGGCGGACTACCTGACTCGACGCTCACTAAGCCGGTTATTGGCGCATCTTCTTGCCTCAACTCAAATGCCGGGCTCAGGCGTAATCGCTCCAGATCCGAGCAAGAAGTCGGTGGCGAAGAAGGATGCCGAGGATAGCACATCCGAGCCAACAGTGGTGACCTCAGCAGCAGAAGATCGAGCGGGGAAGACGCTACTTTCGACTACTGAGATGCTCAGACAGCTGTCGATAGTCTACAATCGACCGTCTTCTCCAAGAAAGCTACGGAACGCTATTATCGATGTCTACGCCACCTTATTCACCTCGCTGGGCGCTATATACGTTGAAAGCCAATACGCGGAGATCGTCAAGCATATTGTAGAAGGTCTCGTTCTGCCCACACGCGGGCAGAGCAGTCGGTACGAGGTTCTGGCGACACGTGAAGCGGTTGGACTTCTTCTGCGGGATCTCGTGGGGCGGCGGCTTCTTTCCGAAGCGGGTCAGGTCATGGCAATACGCGAATGGACCAACAACTACCTCAAGAAGTGGTCTGCTCAACCTCTGCCAGGTCAAGCTCGGATAAACAAGAACGTTCTGATCATCGCTCTACGGGAGGTATCCGGCCAGCTCGAGCAACTCGGCAACGCTCCACCAGCGGTTCTAGAGCTACTCGCCGAGCCTCTGGTACGATTACTTTCACATGACTCATACTCGGTCCGCATGATGGTGTCATACACTCTGCGGCGATTCTGTACTCTCAATCCCAGTCAACTATCACGGATGCTGGACGGCCTTCTAGCGGATGTGAGGAAAGACCTGGGTATCCTCGGTACGCCTACAACTTCAAAGGAGTTGCCCGATCGCCTCGTTGGCAAAGCACTCGCACTTTCGGCAATCATCGCCATAAGCCCCTCACGCCCTCTGTACGTTGCGCATGACGTCTCGACCAAGGTATTCGACCTTGCGGTGTCTTTGCTGAAGAAGGCCGGAGATCATGAAATACCCGTGGCGACCGTCGAGATACAGGTGGCTTGGTATCTCATCGCGTCTGCGATGAGCCTAGGGCCGAGCTTTGTGAAAGGGCATCTGCCACAACTTCTTGTGCTGTGGCGGAACGCTCTGCCCAAGCCCACCTCGAAGGACTCTTCAGTCGGCGAGCGCGGCGAGGCAGAGTGGATCTTCCTTTTGCAGGTCCGAGAATGTGCTCTTGCTGCAATATTGAACTTCCTGCGTCATAATCAGTCTCTCGTCAATATCGATGTAGCCCGCCGACTCGCTACACTTCTCACGAATTCCCTCAACTTCATCAATGGCTTCGCAACGGCATATGCTGAAGCTCTGCGGGAACAGTCGACCATCGCGAATGGTCCCGCGACTCCGATTGTCACCGCTCATCCCACTCTCGTCAATCGCGAGGCGTGCTTGCGACGGCGAGTACTGCAATGCTTTACCTCACTTGGCCCTTCTTCTGCCACAGAGTCAATGCAGCCTGCACTCCTGCAAGCGGCGGTGACTGTCTTTGCTGATCCCTACAACTATTCCGGATCTGCCGCTCAAGCTGCGATCGCTGCACAAGCTGGGCAATTTACCAGTATATGGCAGTCGACGGATGGATACGCTTTTGGAGTCACCAGTCTACTCGGAGCCCGGGAGGCGGAGGGAGGCGTCGATGCGGAGGAGGCATTCCTGAATCGGGACAGAATCGAGATGTCCATCGAATCCCAAGTGAGTTGCTAGCTGGCTCTTCGTTCCGTGTTTCGCTGAATGTGCTTCACAGTTGTCGCATCCGATCCTGGGATCGCTTGAGCATGACTTCCTCGATCTGCTACCGGCCAGACCCCTTCCATCACCGCCCAGGCCAGCACCCCCTCAGACAGGCGTCATCGATGCTGGTGTCGATCTGTTCTCGGTCATATTCCCTCATCAGACCGTTGAAGGTCAGGTTCAATCCCTTGCAACGCTGTCAAGTCATGTGCGGTCTGGCAAGCTGGAGAGAAACCCTGGTCGACGACAAGCCGTTCTCGCAAACACCATTGCTGCGCTTAAGCGGTCATTAGCGAATGTGGACGCGGTTGGAGCTAAAGCGCGAAGGATCTTGGGCAGCCAGCAAGTCAGCGAAATGATCAAATCTTTACTGCAGGTCAGTATCGTCCGGCCTTACGACACTCATGCTGACGCAAGTCCAGGATGCTGTCCTTGACCCAAGCCCCAGCATCCGACAAGCAGCGGCGGAGACGATGGGACTGCTGAGCGCTGTTGCCGGAAGCTCTTATCTCTCCTCTCAGGTCCACTGGCTGGTCGATCAGGTCGTAAACAATCGTGTTCCAGAAAGTCGAGCGGGATGCGCAATAGCCTTCGGAGCGATCTACAGCAATGTTGGCGGTCTAGCCGGCGGTCCGATCTTGAAGACGATTGTCAATATTCTCATGTCTCTCGCTACCGATCCCCATCCTATTGTTCACTTCTTCGCTATGTCAGCCTTGACTCAGGTGGTCAATGCTGCGAACTTGTCTTACGAGCCGTTCATCCCAACATCCTTGGGCATGCTAGCGAATATATACCTCCTCGACACGCATGAGCCCGATGGTGGATCATTGGGAAGCGTGAACATCCGCGGCGACTTGCCTGCGTACCAGGTCATATGCCGAATCTTACATGCCCTTGTCGGTGTACTCGGTCCGGAACTACAGGAGCCAGGCAAGATTCGATCGCTCGTCTTCCTCCTTGTCCACGAATTCGGCGAAGAGACCGATGAAGGCCTGGCAGTCGAGGCGATCAACTGTGTCCAGCAGTTCCTCATGTTTGCTCCCGCCGAGGTGGACCTGCCGAAACTTCTCGGCACATTCCGATCACATCTCGCATCGTCGCGTCGACCGCTAAAGGTCGCCGCGATCACAGCTTTCTACCAGATTGTTCAGCGAGATGCCGTTCTCATCTCGAAGCTTGGCGGGAACCAGCTAGTCGAGGATCTCTTCGGTCTGCTCGACGATGATCCGAGTCTAGAGGGTGTCCGTAATGTCATTACCAGCTGGCTACAGCAGACAGCTGCCGCTCTTCCTTCAGGATGGATCGACCTATGTCAACGCATCATGACTCGCACCGCTGCGTCCGCTGCCGCTCAAAAAGCCGCAGCAGAGGAGAGAGCGCGTCCGACAGCAGCTCCGACCTTCTTGGATGATGAAGGCCAGTCCCTCGGGCTCGAGACATCGAACGCTTCGACCGCGCTTTCATCTCGATGGCGGACTCAGCTTTTCGCTCTCGGCTGTTTGCATAACATCATCCAAGCGGTTGCGGATGGTGGCAAGTTTGAGCACTTTGATCCAAGCTTGGCCAGACGATTAGGCTTCAATCCCCGCCAGATGCTCTTCTCTCGGGTAGCGGATCTGATACGCATGGCTTTCTCAGCTAGTGCGGTGCTAGTGATGGAAGTGAGGTTACAGGGCTTAGCGGTCCTGAGCGATGTCATCGAGGTCGGTCCACCTCGATCCCAAGAGGACCACGCTGACATCGCCATAACAGGGCTTCTCGACATCCCCGGACCCCGACTTCGAAGGGGCACTGCTCCTCGAACAGCATCAGGCACCTATTGCAGCTGCGCTCACACCGTCATTTGGCTCCGATTCGGCGCCCGAAGTGCTCGCTTCGGCTGTGCAGGTCTGTGCGGTCTTCGTAGGGTCAGGCGTGGTCAAGGACGTCTCGCGGATGGGACGGATCCTCAAGCTGCTCACAGGAGCACTTGAGCAGTGCAAAGGTGACTTTACCTTCTGGTATTCTGGTCAAGTAGCTGACTTATGCAGATGGAGCAATGATGTCGCTGGGAGATGTCGAGGATCTCTCAGCGAATGCGGCAGTCATGCTTAAGATCTCGATCCTGACAGCGTGGGCTGAATTACAACTTGCGTCAATCCGGCAGGCCTATCTCAAGGTGGTCGTCAGCCCACATCGATGGTTGCTCGGTCCTTCCTGGGTCGGAGCGCTGCGAGACTACGCGCAGCTCAGAACAGACCCTGAGATGGGTGCTACGGTCGGGTTGGACTTCAACTCTGGTCTGGGTAGGGATGTGTTGCTGCCGGTTAGCATGGTGTGAGGTTTGAGGATACCGCTGAGGGTCTCGTAGTACTACGAGCAAGCTGTGCCGAAGCTACTTGAAGCCGTTGCCATCGCTCTGTCAACCTCTGACGCGTTTGTGATCGGCGCAATGGATGGGCAAACATTCGCGAACCCCGTCGAACCGGCAATCAAAGCTTCTGTTCGCTCCGAACTAGCAGCTAACTTCTACATTGTCTACGGACTGGCTTTCGAATCACTCGTCAAGACGATGGGCGACACATCCACAGCAGCAACGGCGAAAGTCTGCCTCAAAATTATGCAGAGCCTGGTCAAGCCGCAGCTAAGCGGTAGTGTTTTTGAAGGAGCCTTGTTCGATGAGCTTTGTACAGTGTGCTACAGGATCGGGATGGCAGAGGGTACAGGAATCAAAGCGGATATGTGTGAGGTCATGAGAATATTTGTGACTAGCCGGCGTGGTTCACAAGGGTCAATCCGTCAAAAAGCTGTAGAATGTACCGCTGACCTTGCCTAGGGACGATCCCGAACAAACCCGCCGAGCTCTGGCCATCATCACCTTCGTCCTGCGTCAAACCATTTCGACCGCCGAGACACCATCATCGTTCAACTTTGCCGACGCAGCTTCAGATCGCATCGCCTTTTACAAAAGCGCGTTTTCCGCATTCAGTACCATCGTAGGCTGTATCGAAGCGGCTCAGCGCGCCGATCTATGCGCAGTGGGACTTCACCTTTTCGGCGATTTGCTGAAGGATGAAACTTCCAACATGGATTTGGCGGGACCAACTTTGCCGGTGTTGAAGATGCTGGTCGACCAAGCGCTGTCGGGGCAGGTTCAGTTGCCAGGTGTAGGCTCTACCGGGGAGAAACTCATCCATGGGTTCTTGTCTGCTTGCCTCGCGAACATTGACGATTTGCGGTGGGTTTGCCTTGGCAGACATCGCGTAGAACCTAGTCTTACGCTATGCAGGGCAAGAGTGAACTCGGTCGCGAACGTCAAAATCAAGAACAACCTTCTCTCTCTCACGCTGGTCTTGACTGCTCTGCCATCCTCGGTGCGCGTTAGCAAGGAAGTAGTGGAGCGGATTAGCTTCGTCCTAGGGCAATTCTTTGCTGCCGGAACTGAAAGGCCTGAGGTCGGTCAATCAAATCGTCCGTAGCTCAGAGCACTGACGAGTGTTCACCTAGATTGGAGTAACCGCTATTCATTGCGCTACGACCCTGTTACTTGCTTCTCTACGACCGCTTCCATTAATACTCCCTCACACCCCACCATCTCCATCACCCATCCTTCAGCATACCGCTCTCAACCTCCTCTCCCCTATGATCACCTTCATCGCCGAAGCGGTCGTTGACGATTCGAGGCCACTAGTTGAGGGTACTCGTGAACTGATAAAAGGGCTTGTGTCGTGGTGTGGCGGGCTATCCGAACAGGTCAAACCGAGAGCTTACGCTGTTCTTCTTCCGACTCTGTGCCTAATGCTGGATCCGCATGGATCGTCACTAAATACTATAGCAACAAATACAATGCTGGGATTAGCTCAAAGTTCGCCTTTAGCATTTAAAGACGCGACGATGAGTATGCCCGAAGAAGAGAGGGGGAGGTTGGAGAAAGCGATCAGGGAGGCGGTTGGGGGTCAGGGGAAGGCGAAGGCAGCCATTGGACCGGGGATGCAGAGCGCGGAGAAGAGAGGGATCGAGTTGAAGAGTTTTGGCTGAGCGCTGAATCTTCTGCATTCGCGATACCATGCATTGTATTGGACAATGAACGGGATGAAAGGAGAGGTTTTAGTTTCGCGGAAGCAAATGATTACCTCCACTTGCATGCTTCCCTTCGCCACCTGAGAGGGGGAACTGGTTTCTCTGTCATCTGCAGCCCAGCTATCAAAAACTTCTTCATCACCGCCGCAACATCTCCACTACAATAAGTGTAAATCTACCTTCACCATGTCACAAGTTCAAAAAGACCGTGAATCCCTGCTGGCAACCCACGTGAACCACTCCACCTCTCATCGACTCTCAACACCTCAAATATCCTTCCCATCATCCTCCTCAGCACTCGACACGCCCTCATCTGAAGCCACGTTCATCGGTACGAGTCGAGGTAAATCAGTTTACATACGGACGGATGGATTAGGAGGAGGGAAAGGACAGGGATTACCTAAACTCAGTCGGGAATGTCTATGGAGGTGAGCACTTTACTCCTCGTTTAGCTTCGTAGAACGGGATAAGAGCCGATCCATGGGCTGATAAGTGCTTGGAGTTAGTGAGACCAAGTGTTATGGATCGTATATATTGCCGACGTTCTTGGTATTTGGAGTTTTTGCGATCGGTGTGTGTTTGTTGGTGTTCTATCACGAGCGGAGATGAGGGTGTCCCAGCGGAGCACGATTAGAAATGTCACTGTATGTTGTATTGATATTCTGTTCATCATGCAGCCTGATGATACAACTGACCTTGAACTGCTGAGCCGAGCATGCTACTGACATGTTAATTGCTGGCGATTCATATAATGGTTTCGATGTCAACTGAAGACCCCTGACTGGCCTTCGACTAACGGTTTCAATCGTACAAACCCCTACTCGACCGATATGATCGCCAATCCTACCAAAGAATCATGTACCCACTTGCTCGCCTACAAAGACCCTCCTTGGTCATCTCGAGCGAACGAAAGGTGACCGTATCGAACCGAAAGCATCATGTGCAACCGAGTATGTCCTCCTCATCCTACCTCAATCTCCAGCTCCGCGCATTGACAATTACATACATTCCCAGCAAGCACGCCAAGTACCCGACGACGGCGCCGTTGGATTTGGAGACCATACATATGGAAATACAACTTAGTTTCAGAAGGTCTGTCCTGTCGCTCCCTTCTCCCTTTACATTCTGCTCTCGGGCGCCGGTTGACAGAACGGTTTCGAATAGAGCAGAAGAGCCTTGCGGCAGTCATGACTGAACCGGATTGCTTTTCGCCTTTCGATCATGTTCACTCTCCTCGCCTATACTCTCGCGGAGCAGACTTATGGGGCCAGGCAAACTTGGTACGTAAAATCCACTCCGCGCTTGCTCATCTCACCTGTTCTTGCACGCTTTTCGACGAAGGCATGCTCGCTGGACTCTGGCTGATGAGGTTACAGGGCTTATGTGTTGGTCGCGAGTTGGGCGGTTTTTAGTGTCTTCCTGGTCGGATTATTGGTGATGACGATCAAGGAGGCGAACAGGGCGAAGCGGGAGAGGGAGGTGTCGAGAGGGAAGAGGAGGAGTGTGGGCTGGAGGAAGAGGGGTGTGCTGAGTGCGATACAATTTGGAATGAGAAACGGGGGGAGGAGGTGTAGGCCGCAGTGCTATGGGCTGGACATCTACGGACAGGTAGTGCTGTATCCTTGCCATTCTGTAGTCCACAAGTAGGTGATATACTCGCGAGGCTGTCGAGGGGAAGAAGCAGTACATCTCGTAAGCCGTTTCACTCCACTCCTCTGAAAATCCGCAAGTCCCCGTCAACGAAGTCGTCGAAAGACACATTGAAAGCCATTTAGTGGAGATTGAACGATCACCTCTGTCCCGCACACAAGTACCAGCCCTGATCGCCGATCGAGACACCGTCCGGCCTCTGTGACTCCCTTCTATTCTCTGATCATCCCAGTCTACTTGAGACCAGGGAGAAGCTATTTGTCGGGAGTCGGTACTCGTACCGTACGTTTCCCGAAACCTTGACTAGCTCTAGCTCTAGCAAGATTCTAGTGCAGGTTCGAGTGGATCCGCCCAAAGCTTCAGGTCAAAGGTCTGACTCTCGAAAACCTCAGTCGCCATCCCGCAAGCGGAAAATGTGGGGTCATTATTAAGTGCATGAAAGGGAACCCTCTGATCTAGCATCATGATGTCTCGGAGGTCCGAAGGCGGAAAGAGAGCATAATCTACGGCACAACTCAACTGTCTTGCTTCCCCCACCCCGAACCACTGATTCAGTAAGGTTCATCAAAACAACATTATGTATTTACCCGGGGCATCGGTAAGGCCTTGAGATGCGAAGGGTTCCGCGAGGAACTTTCAACAACGTTTACGGTTTCGGCGAGTTTTTCGTCCTCTCTCGTACGCCACTGGTGTCAGCCTTTCCCGCTTCTGTAACGGGATCTACGAGCATTTTCACTGCTTATTTTTGGTAGATGATTGGCAGAGGAATGTAACATAATGCTTGATGATGTTCTCTTTGACGTTACCCATTATCCACTAGAGACGTAACAGCGCTACACTAGTTCAGCGAACGACAGCCGGCTCGAACCCAGATCTGACTGAGAGACGACGGTAGGCGGTAAAGAGGCCCATTAAACTTGAAAACGTGAGCCTTTGCCCTCCGAATTTTCCTCGTCACATCAAGGCTCCTCACTCCACTCCTCTCCGAATTGCTACGAGTACCGTCCCCCTGGGTCGAACAAAGCTCCAAATCGATTTACTCCCTCCCTCTTCGCACCCCTCCGGCCCGAATACCCCCATCCCGGCCCTTCCGCGCGGCTACCTACACGAATAATCCGGGTCCAACTCTCCCTAATCCTTCTTGATCAACTATCCTTTTCTTTTTCGCGAATCCTTCGCAACTTTCTTTTTAACTGAAAATACGACGGTTCCATTTATTGCATAAGCGGCGGTAGAGTTCGGACCGTATGTGCGGTCCGGGGAAGCTAGTCTCGATTCTGCGTCCGGCGAGATGGGTTTGGGTTTCAAACGAAATAAGAGGTTGATGGGGTTGGACGCTAGGATGGTGATGCGCCCCGTCAATCACATCAGATTGTTGCCCGGTCCCAGTCGTTTGTTTCGAATTGCGAGTGTCTTCCTAAGGTTTCGCTTGGAGTTTGGTGCGTCTCCAGTTACTGGTCTCATCAGCCTCGTCTCGGTCTTACAACTGGACCAGCCGGGCACAGCCGGGCTGAGCCTGGTGTGTCGAAGCTTCTTCATCGCTTCGTCTCGTGTCTCTCGAGATCGTTCCACTCGGATCAATCCGCTAATGACCCTCACCTCAGCCCATCATTATCATCATCATCATCGAACCGGATCAAAGGAGCCCGAAACACTGGATCCGGAACCGATTCAACGTTCCAGGGGAGAACCTCAATTGTCCTTGTCCTTGTGTGTCGGTCAAAGACGCCCTGACGATCATTCCATCGCGCCCCCGTTCATCAATCCCCTAATCCTTGTCGAGACACGAGACACGACGACACATTGATCGACTCGGGGGCAAACTTGCGGGATATCCGTCCGAGGCGCGAAGCGGTGTGCTCCTTTGCCGGAAAGGATTGCTTTTGGGTTTTGGCGGCTAGCATCGCTTTGAGAAGGAGGACGAGGGTCAAAGTAGTTCAAGGCCTCCTTCCGAGAAGCAACTCGGTGTATCCACCTTCGTCTGGTCGGAGCTGATCGTGCGTGTCCTCGGCCAACCGGTGAGTCCCTCTCTCTCTCGACACTGTCCCTCCCCCCCCCCTCCTCCTCCTCGTCCTCCTCCTCCTCCTCCTCCCTCCATCCGCATCTTGCCAATCCCTCCCTCATTGCGGCCAATCGACTATGTCCCCGGAAGAATCACGAGGGTATCCCGTTGATACGTTTGCATGATGCCATCCCGGCAAAGGGGGGTTCGCAAGCGAGGTGGCTTCTGATGACGATGGGCATACATCCGCAACCGCACAGCTTGATCAAGGCGCTGACATGGGATTGCTTCTCTTCTCGACAATAGCTCTTTGCTTGACTCTTCATCACTGCAAGGACTCGCACAGACCTCTTCTCTCTTGAGTCCATGCGTATTTGGATCTTGCACTTGTCGAAATCTATCCGATAAATTTCCCGTTCGGATCTGGCTATCCTCTCCACAATCTGATTCGTAAGTTCTGACGCGGTTGAGATTCAGCTTCGCCTGCTTATGACACTGGTTCTGTGGCTTAGCCAGTATACATCACGATGGAGAAGAATCACCTTCCATCCTCCCCTTTGCAGCACCATCGTCCTTCTTCCTCCCATTCGTCCAACCCACAAAGTGCTGACACAAACGAGACGAGCAAGCTCAGCGTTCCACGCCCGAGCAATCCCAACGCAGGTTCACCCGTCGCTACTGCTACCATTAGCTCCTGGCCACCTCCGGAGCAACAGGTAGACGATCGATGGCACACTGAGCAATCATTGTGGGATGGACGAGGACCAAGCACGCAGCCTTTGGCCTCGTCCAGCCGTTGTCCGACTCCCAGTACATTCCCTCAACTGCCGAAATGCTCACCTCATCGCCCTTCGACGCGGCTCTTGACCTCAGAACCCCTCAACCGCTCCGCATCTCAGCATTCACCGCTCATCCGCACTCCTTGTCCTACTGCACCACTTACACCCACGCGCAAGCGACACCACCGAGCAACATCCCTTCCCGTCTCCACTCCCACCTTCAAACGCCGGAAGTCTCGCCACTACACCACGACTCCCTCGGATCCCTGGAAGCGGTCTATCCAGCCTGAAAAGTCCGAGCCCACCAAACATCAGCTTCAGCGCGATCGAGCGGATGCTCTTGGCCAAGAGCTGCTGGCTCGACGGCAGCTACGAAACCCCTCTGCGGTCCGCGGGGAGCAGATGGTTGTCGCTACGAAACAGCCGCCTGTCAACGTTGCTTCTCTCAGAAGCCTGGATGCTGCAGAGATCCTGAAGAACCCTCAACTCCGCCATGACCTCCTCTTCGGCAGTCTCGCCTTCCGCCCAATCAACTCTTCCGCTCCATTCCCGTCTTCATCCGCTGAGATCGTTAGCCCAGGAACAGAAGCACCGGTGGATCCCCGCACGTCCTGTATCGTCGCGGATATGTACTGGGAAAGTATCGCCGAGGAGATCACAACGGGCTGCCGCTGTGCTAGGTGGAGGATGGGCGGTATTGAGGGGAAGGCAGAGCCGGCGTTCTTGGAGAAGAGGGAGAGGGTCACGAGCTGTCTCTGTGGGAAATGGCGACCTGATCTCACTGAGGCTGAGTGGTGGAGATGGCAAGCCAGTCCTCGATGGCCGTCTCGTCTTCCAGAGCTCATCAAGAGTGAGCTCTAAGAAGCATAATGGAACATAAGTTGATATTCATAGCTCTCCGCGAGATTCTGATCTCCCTGATGGGTTCGACGACACCATGCACCATTCACTTTGCCCACTCCTTCTCGAAAGAAGCGCTAGACGCCCACGAACTCACCTGTCCTACCGTCACACACGCTCTCGTCCCTACGCTCTACGCTGCTCTCGACCCGGAATTCCTGACTATCCAAGTCCGCCGAGGCGTCTTCAGTCGTGACCTGTTCCAAACGATGGGTGAGGCGATGAAAGTCCATTGTGCACCGGTGAGGGATGGGATGGTGGACGATATGGTTCGAACGGCTATGTCTGGGAATGTCGCGACGGGTTTGCGGAAGTGCTTCGATTGTGTCGAGGTGATGAAGCTGGTGAGTCAATTACAGGAGTACCAATTATGCGGAGCTGACAATCAAATAGGACATCTGCAACCACCAAGTCCACGCTCTCCGCCCGTACCTCTGGAATTCAGCGACCCAATGCGAGCTGTCGTCCTTCCACTCCTTACTCACCCAGACCGGCGTCTCGCTCGAGAAATCCCTCACGCGCAGATGGCTTCGATCCGCTTCGAAACGAGTGGTTGCTTCTACTCACCCGACCGAGCGAAGTCACCTCATCAGCAATCGAGCTGAGCTGGCTGTCCGATCTATTACCGAAGGATTTCTCGGTCTCGTCTTCGAGGAATGGACCGCCGGAAACGCGATGTGGCCGACGGCTGTGCAGCGTAGGTTTCCGGGCTCAAGAGGCGGGCAGCTTGTCGAGGGCGCGGTACAAGGACTTGTCGAGGTGCCAGAGTCGTTCAAGATGGACATCAGGCGGATCAAGGACTTCCAGTGGGTCTCATCTCCTTTATCTCATGACCTAGGCTGATGTCCTTTAGTGCTGATATGATGGACTTCACTATCACCTCCATGATCCTCCTCGCCGTACGAGATCTCATTGTCCAGCTTCACAGCACATCCTCGCCGTCTCGTTTAGCTAAAGTTTCATCTGAGCTCGAGAGCACGCTCGCGGAACCCGATTGGTTGAAGAAGGTCGTCTCTTCATGTGGCAACATGTCGGATCTCGCCTGTCGCCTATCTCTACACATTCTTCGACCAGAGTGGTGCGAGTCTGGTGAGATATGGACGAAGAACAGCGACGACCTGGCTCACCTCACGGAGACAGCTCGAATCATCGATGTCTTCATAACAACCAATGTCAATCGGCAGTCACCGTTCTTCATCTCCTCGCTACGGCGAGTACGAGGAGTTATGACGGTGATCCTCTCGAATAACCTGCTCTCACAACGCCTCGAACCCATATCTACCCACCATGATGATTTGTCATCAAACTTTACCGGGCGTGCCAACAACACGGAGCTGTCTTTTCCCGCACGAGTTAGGGAGCGAAACGCCTCTACCCTCAACCGATTCAAGGAGGAAGAAGAAAAGTTGATGCGCTCGACCGGTCTCGAGGTAGTCGAAGGAGGTTTGAGGGGTCTGGTGAAGAAAATGGAGAGGATCGTGGGTTTCAATTCGAGAGTGTTCCATGAGGTGTATCAGAAGTCAGGGATGATGGTGGGGTCATGAGTTATTTTCATGTTGGGGTGGAGGAGAGTGAGCGAAGACAGGCCATTCTACAGGTTATCTCATCTTGTGTCCATAGTCGTATTGTGTATTCAGGAAGGATGTTTCGTACTGTGTCATAGTAGCATGGCGATGAGACGATAATGTCCATGATCCATCTCACCGGTGACGGGATCGAGTCACGCGATTCCAATGATTAATGCATAACGTTTCGCTGTTACCCGGCTAAAGGCTTTGGCTTTATGATCCGATGCGCAGCACGTCGTTGGTGGTCACGGTATACACGGGGCTGGGGAGGTCCGAGCGCTCCTTAAGCTTCTATCTTTCCAGAATAAACAACCAATTCCGGGGGAAAGGTGAAGACCCTTGACACGGGGGGGGGAAATCGACTTACGTTGACCCGCGTCTTTACGTTATTTTTTTCAAGCCGATCGAAGCTAAAGAAAAGCAAAGGGTCCGGGACAATTGTTCGAGGCCAGAAATATAATACCCCTTCCCCCCCCCCCGCGGCATTCATTCCACTCATTCATTCCTTCATTCATGCAATATACACGCTTAGACTCAGAAAACAATCATCAAAACAAACAAGTCTCATCACTCAAACCACTCATACAAGATGAAGTTCAATGCCATCATCACCGCTCTCAGCGCTCTCGCTTTCATTGGCCTAGTCTCGGCTCAATCGTATGTTCCTCCCCTTCCTTTGGATATCCCAAAAGGTAGATAGGGACGTTGTCTGATGCGGAACGAATGTAGTATCCCCGCTTGTGTGGTCACTTGCTCGACTCAAGCTGCCGCTTCAGCAGGTTGTGCTTCGTTGTAAGTTGCCTAATTCGCCCAAGCTTGTTGTCACGTCGCTGATCTTGTTTGTGTGATGTAGCACCGAGCCTTCTTGTGCTTGTGAGAACGCTGCTTTCCAGAATACAGCTGCTGCTTGTCTCGCCGCGTGAGTCATCTTCGTCCTCACCGTCTTCCCACCCCTCAGCCTTGCCTGTGAGCACTGCCTGAGTTATAGCATCTCTGGACTCGTGCTGGGCTCGCTGATGTTCCATCCCACTGAACTCGCGCTGACCCCCTTCGCTCGTCTAGCAACTGCTCCACCTCGGACCAGCAAACCGCCTCTTCCCTCCAACAAGCTCTTTGCGCCGGTCAGCCCTCAGCCTCAGGTTCCGTGACCGCCACCATCGCCTCTGCAACCGCCTCGACCTCGATCGACACCGCCGCCGTTGCCTCAGCCACCGCATCCGGTTCATCCGCCATCTCTTCCCTCGGTTCTTCAATCGTCGCTTCTGCCTCATCCGCGTCAATGTCTTCGATGGCCATGACCAGCTCGATGGCTGCGACTTCAGCGGCAGCCACCTCCGCTGCAGCTGCGACCAGCTCCAAAGCAGCTGCCGGCAAGGTCGAGTTTGGGATCAAAGGTCTCGTTGCCGCTGCTATCGGTGTGCTCGGTTTGGTGATGGGTGGAATGATGGTGCTTTAATGCGTCGTCGCCTTAACATGGCTTACTTTAGCTACTATCTGCCTTTTTTTAAAAACCTAAACCTTCCGTCGGAAATAAATAAATAAATCCCCTTCCCCTTTTTTTTTCTTTTGTGACATTCTTTGGGTTGACAATCGTGGTTTGGCTCTTTGTGATTAGGAATAGGTTTGGGTTGGAAGTGTGGACGCAGTTTGATTTGTACCAAAACGATCCATGCGGAGTTTTACGATCAGACTGAACCATCACTTGATATCCAAATCTCGCCTGACTCGTTTGACTTCTGTTCGGACCAAGGACAGCTCCACTACCCCCATCCCAGTATCCCGCTTCAATTCCCCTCATCACTCCTAACCCAGCTCCGTTGAGGGTTGAAGAGCCGGTCCTTGAGCTGACCGTTGAGTCCCTCATAGAGGGAGTCTGCATCCTGCTTGGCTTAGGGAGACCGCAGTTCCCCTTGTATACATATACCATTATCACCCGGAAATGAAGGAGTAAGGGGATGGGAGAGAGAGAGAATATGAGGAAAGTCTTTATGGTGTAAACGTGCATCTCGTCGATTAGTATTGCTCGGTTTTTGTGAGCTCATGAGCTGGAGGTTGAGATACAATTCATCGCGTATCTCAACCGAATGTCATCCGGGCATGCAGGACATGCACTTCGAGAATCAGTGTTATACGAAAACTCGGGGTCATTGTCTAAAAATGTGTTGGGCAAAGAGTCAAAAGATCCAAAGACTGGTCAGCGGAAAATAAATGCCGCCATGTGATCATCAGATGCAGATGAACGTAGCATGGTCATAATCAACCTCCCGACCTGCTCCCGATGCGATCCAAAAAAGCGCACCGAAACAATATGTATGATGGGTTCTGAAGAAAGCTTTTCTGCCAAACATGATACACAAGAAGGGTAATGGAGCAGTGATTGAACCGATCAAGACTTTTCCGAAATCTCACTGCTGCCAGTGAGAGTAGCCGTTCCGAGAAGCACCGTACTGCTGCTGCCCGTATTGCGACCAATCCTGGTTTTGGTACGCCCCGTAACCAGGGTAATTGCCGAAGCCGCCTTGTTGGTGCTGAGCGGACTGTTGGTTCCCCTGAGCGGCTTGGGCTTGCTGAGGACGCCCATCAGCTGAGACGGATTGAGGCGCCTTGTATCCGTCATCGGGCGTGGCGACTTGAGCCCGAGATGATACGGAAGATGTCGCTGGCGTGTTCATGCCGAGGAAGTTGTGGATACCTTGCTGGGATTGGTACGATTGAGGTTGCTGATTCGGTTGTTGGGGCTTTGCGTCGCCATACCGACCGATACCAAGAGAAGATTGGTCATCATAGGCAGACGAAGGGTAGGATTGGGGTCCACCGTACGGAGAATGCGCCGACACCGGTGAAGGCTTCGTGGGTTGCGGAATTGGTGCAGGCGGGGCCTGAGCTGTCGGCTGGCCGTACAGATTCCGTCCAGCGAGCGGGTAGTACTGCTGGAAGCCGGGTTGAGGAGCTTGGCCGTCTGCAGATCGTCAGCATGGAATCGTAAGAAAGAAACAACTAACATTGGTAATAAGGATTGTACGGGGCAGCTTGATAGTAACCCATATTGTTGAGCTGGGAGTAGTACTGGCTTTGCGGGACACCCTGCTGAGCTTGAGCAGTACCGGTCGGGGTGTGCGAGGTCGGCGCAGGTGCAGCGGGTTTGGCTTCGTCCATGGGAGGCCGAGGGTAGCCAGTAGCGGAGTACGAGTCGTATGCCTGACGAGCAATCAGTATACACCCTTAGCATCATCGTGCTTGCGTTTGCCGGTCGAAATGACTCACCCTCTGGGCGCTACCATACGCATCGTTCGCTTGGCTGTGTTGATTCTGCTGCGCACGCTGGCCATGGTGCTGTGAACCTCCGAAGCCGCCATAACCTCCATCGTATGGGCTGGTCGCTTGGGTCTGAGCTTGAGTCTGCGTTTGCTGAGGCTGAGGCTGTGCCGGCGGGGCGTGACTCGATACGTCGGGCTGTTGTTGGTGCTGTTGACCGTAGTAATCTTGCAATCCGCGGTAATACTGGGTCTGCTGCGATGGCTGGGTGTCCTGATTCTGTTGCTGCAAGTATTGGGCTTGATACTGCGCCAGCTGCTGCTGCTGCTGCAGCGTTTGCTGGGGCGACGTGAACTGCTGCTGAGCCTGCTGGGATTGTGGGGTTTGTTGAGGCTGTTGGAGTCGCTGAGACTGCTGGGTTTGGGGCTGTTGGATTGGTTGGAGCTGCTGCGGCTGCCCTTGGTATTGAGAATAGTATGGGTGGCTGATAACCTGAGGGGGCGATATGACCGAAGGCGCTGATGGAGGCTGAGCTGCTTGAGTCGGGGCGAGGGGTTGCGGTGCTCTGATCGGTGAGGTGACGGCTTGAACTGACGGAGGTGTAGGCTGAGTGGGTACTTCCGGTGAGGGCGCTTCCACACCATCTCCAGCTTGAGTACCGAAGCTCAAACTGCCGAACTGCATCTCCATCGAGGACAAGCTGTGAGCCATGGCAGGAGGAAGGACGACTCCCTGCCCATCGACATTCTTGTAGCGTCCCGCTCGAGAATTCGTACGCGGTTGGGTAGCGCCAATCGCCTTGGCGGTAATCGTATTGAATCCGGGCGGTCCAGTATACGTCGTAATAGGCTCGGGTGCGAGAGGTGCTGGGGGTTCCGTTCGAGACCAGTCGGGTTGAGCGCCAGTCCCAGCGATTGCAGGATCGTGCTGCCAGTCCTCAGCAGACTGCTGTTCGGCCGTCGGATCCTCAGGCAGAGATTCAGCGTGTCCATTGGCGTAGGTCTCCGCTGCAGCTTCGTGGAGATCCGCTGCCTTTGCCTCCAGTTCCTCTCGAGCCGGTGCATCTCCACAAGCTTCGACCGGCTCTGCAGTTGTCTCCTCAAGAGCTTCCGGCGCGATGTCGGCCTCTTCTGACGTGGGCTCGGCGGTGTTGACGGCTTGAGGTTCTGCTTGTACAGGAGGAGCAGGAGGTGGGACGGGCTTTGGCTTTTCTTGTGGTCTGTACATGGACGTTAGAAATGACTTGGCACAAAGGCCATAGCTCACTTTGCGATCTGGGCCCAGGTCATCGTCGGTTTCAAACCAGTAGTAGGCTTTGCAACGGGTACCGGTTTCTTAATCTCCTCCTGCCAACCCGTCCCACCATTCCGCGCCGCCTTCTCCAGTTCCTTTGGTGCCGGTGCGTCTCCCCATCCGCCAGCGGCTGAGAAATCGTCTCCCTTGCTCGTGTCTGCCACAGCACCGTTCGCAAATCTCTCGCCTGCAGCGGTTTCACCCTCATCCGACTTGTTGGTCTCAGGCTCAACGGCCGTCGATCCCCATCCCCCGTCTTCGCCTTCGGCTGAGGTAGCTTGCTTGACTTGGTTCGCCCATCCCTCCGTAGTGGTTGCAGTGGTACTTTGCCAGGCGTCCCGTTTCTTAGCCTCAAAGCCATTCGCACCGCCATTGGCGTGGGCGAAACCGCCCCGTCCGCCTCGTATTCCGCCTCGTCCACCTCGGCCACCTCGGAAACCTCGGAACGGCTCTACAATAAGTCAGCAAAGGATATCAGAAATGAGCTAGGCACTCACCACCGCCCCGTTCACCTCGACCACCTCGGACCCCACGACCGCCTCGTCCACCCCTTCCGCCCCGAGACTCAGCTCCTTCACCGCCATTCACGTTCTCCCAAACGTCGGTGTCTGCATTTCGGTTGGAGTGACCTTTCCCCTGGAAAATCTCTTTTCCCGCCTTCACTGGCTTCTTCCGGGATGCTTGGGTAAATTGGGCAGCTCGGCCTGTTCGGGAAAGGCGATGAAGCGGGGCACGAACCGTCATTGAAGGAGATAGGATTCGAGCGTTGGTTAGAGGAGTGGCAAGGGAGCAGGAAGTCGGGAAGAAGAAGCAGACAAAATGATCAGCTTTCCCAGACACACCCGCTCGTCTCTTGATAGCTGCAAACCGCTACGCACCTTCTGTGATCATCATCGCTGCCTCATCCAGATTTCCCTTTGTATCCTGCAGCGTAAAGGCTAAGTCTGCCTGACCCCATGACGGGAATATCCCTTGCAGCTGGGATAGCTGTGACGAGTATTTGAAGCCTGACTCTTGGACTGTCGCCATGATGAGTCGTGTGAGGGAGGTGAAGGAGAGTGATTTGAGCGTGCGGAAGGCGTTGGTGAAGCTATAACAGCTTTCTCTTTCTCAAGGGCCACGAGTACAAGAGCGGGATGATGTTCTCTGACGATATTGTCTTTTTCAAGAGAGGGTAGTTGAGGAGAAGATGCAACCAATATGATGGGAGACGCTTTGATCACCTATAAGTTAAGGACACGCAACGGTCGAACCGCGCTGGAAATCTTGGGAAAATGCCACGGAATGCGAAATAAATCCCACGTCAGAGCAAGAGATTTTGGCCTTTTGCGCTGTGAGCCGTAGAAGTCGTGTAAATATCTACCTCAGCTACACTTCTGGAGTTGAGTGTTGGACGCTACCTTCTCTCTCATCGTACACTATACAGCTACTGCCTGCAAGATGTCATCCGTCGCTGGTCTGCAGCGCATTGCGCCGGTTCCAACCTCGTCGGACTTTATCGATTTGGTGCTGAACACGACGATGCGCAAAACCCCGACAGTGATACATAAGAATGTGAGAGAACCTCCGTTGAAACTGCAAGACTTGTGACTGATGAGGCTGTCCCGCGGTGTAGTTCAAGATCTCCCGTATCAGGAACTGTCAGTTGCTGTGATCAAGGATATTGGATTCAAGCTGATTCCCCCTCAGTTTACATGCGAAAGGTCAAGTTCACCCAGGACACCTTCGATGAGAAACTGGGACGGATCATCTCAGAGTTTCCCGTGCTAGATGTGGGTCTTCTATCCTCGTCTCGTTGGTATCTCGCTCAGACCGCTACAGAACCTTCACCCCTTCCTCTCCTCTCTCCTCAACGTCCTATACGACAAGAACCATTACAAGCTCGCCCTTGGCCAACTCAACACCGCCCGTCACCTCATCTCCCAAGTAGCGAAAGACTATGTCCGTCTGCTCAAATTCGGCGACTCGCTCTACCGGTGCAAGCAGCTCAAGCGGGCGGCTTTGGGTCGGATGGCGACGATCATGAGGCGGCAAAAGGACCCTTTAGCGTATCTGGAGCAGGTCAGGCAACACATTGGGAGGTTGCCGGCGATCGACCCGAATACACGCACCCTGTTGATCTGCGGGTACCCGAATGTGGGCAAGAGTAGCTTTGTGAATAAGATCACAAGGGCGGATGTGGATGTGCAGCCAGTATGTCTACTGGATAGTCCAATAAGGGTGATGCTGATTTTTCATAGTACGCCTTCACCACTAAATCGCTCTTTGTCGGACATATGGACTACAAATACCTTCGATGGCAGGTCATAGACACCCCCGGTGTCCTGGATCACCCGCTCGAGGAGATGAACACGATTGAGATGCAATCCATCACGGCTTTGGCGCATTTGCGGAGCGCGGTGATGTACTTTATGGATTTGAGCGAGCAATGCGGCTATACAGTGGAGGCGCAGGTATGTCATCGGCTGATCTTGACGAAACCATACTCACTGTCCGCAGTGCAAGCTGTTCCATTCCATCAAACCTCTTTTCCTCAACAAACCTACTCTCCTCGTGATCAACAAGATCGACGTCGTCCGCCTCGCCGACCTTACCCCTGACACCCGAGCTTTCGTTGAATCCATCATCGCAGATAAGACCGTCACCGTTGTCGAGGCGTCATGCTATTCCGAGGAGGGAGTCATGAGTGTGCGAAACGCCGCTTGTGACGCCCTACTCGCACACCGCGTTGAGCAAAAGCTCAAGGGCAATCGGATCGAAGCGGTAGCCAATAAGATACATGTCGCCATACCGCAGAAGAGGGATGATGTTGACCGTGCACCGTTCATTCCCGGTACGGTGAAGAGCCGGGTGAAATATGACAAGGCGGATCCAGATAGGAAGAGGTTGGAGAGGGACGACGAGCAGGAGATGGGTGGGTACAGGGTGTACTCGACGGACATGAGGAGTAAGTCTTAGCTGCATCTTTTGACGACATGCCCTTACGTTGGTGCAGAGAATTACATGCTCGCCGATGATTCTTGGAAGTACGATATCATGCCTGAATTCTATAATGGGAAGAATGTTGCCGATTTTGTCGATCCGGATATCGAAGCGAAGCTGGAGGCGTTGGAGAGGGAGGAGGACGCTCTGGCGGAACAAGGTTTCTACGCGTCGGACGAGGAAGCTATGGTATGTTGATGGACCTTGTCTTGTGGCGCCATACTGACCTTACATTGTCAGCCCGACTCAGAGGAAGAGGAGTTCCGCGATGCTGCTGAGCAGATTCGAAGCAAGAAGGCGGTGATCAAGAAGCTCTCGCAAGATAAGAACAAACTCCAGAATCGGCCGATCATCCCTCGGAAGAAGAAGCACGTCTCGCTCAACGAATTCACTCACGGAATGCGGAAACACGGACACGACCCATCTGTTCTAGAGAAGCGGGCGGCCAGGTTAGTGTCGGAAAAGAAGACTGCTTGGGAAGCAGCGGAGGCGGAATCGAGTTCGGCTGGTAGGGACGAGGATGTTGATATGGAGAGTGAATCGACTGCCCCAGCACGACAACAGATCCGAGGAAAAGCTATTGACCGGACACCGGGAAGGAACAGGCAATATGCTGGTTTGGCTACGGCTACTCAATCGAATAAAGCGATCGAATTGCGGAACTTCGCACAGAGGGAACCGAATCGGTTGGCCAAGGCGAGCGAATCGGATCGGCATGTCCCGATTACGAGGCCGAAGTGGATGTTGGCTGGGAAGAGGAAGGGAGGGAAGACGCAACGGCGATAGGGAGGTTAGCAGTTGTGTTCCGGACTCGCACATTTTCCGGACTCATGCATTTTATTCTCAACAATTATTGCTTCATGACCGCACATGCCAAGCTCCGTCAAGACCGTGGGATTTTATTGGTTTTCATCGTTACAAATTCGTTATATACAAACATACAGGAAACAAGTTGGTTACAAACATATAGAAGAAACAAGTGATTAGTGATACGATGCAAGGTGGAAGACAGACATTTAGTTAAAACAGGAAACAAATAACACAAACCGAGAAGCAAGAAGAAACGCCAATCCCTTGAAACCAAGCACCTAATCCACCCACCCTTTCTTTCATTTCTTCCGCTGCTTGACCTCAGCCGAGTACCTCGCCATCCGTTTCCCCCTACTAGAGTTCGCAAAAGCCTGACCGTTGGCATATGCCTCCTCCTCGGCCTCCCTCTTAGCTTTCCTCTCCGCCTCGGCTGCATGGATCATTGCCATCCCTCGAGCGGCCATCTCTTCTGGTACACCGTTACCGTTATTCTGTTCAGCTTGGTTGGAGATCTGGTTCGCAGAAACCACCGACGTGTCGTGAGTCGGTAACGCTGCGAGAGGTTGGATCGCTTGCGGAATCTGACTTGTCCTAGCGGCGTTATTCGCTGTCCCAGTGACGTTCGCAATCATTGGTGCGTGACCTGGATTGAAAAATGATAGAGGTCCAGCCTGTTGTCGTGGTCCAGCCGTGATGATGTTTATTGGAGTTGGCTTTAAAGGCTGTACGGCGTTCATCGCCGGCGCCTGGTTGATTGTGGTCTGTTGAGGCGGTGGGAACGCAGCGGGAAACGAGTTATTGACCGTGGCAGATTGATTCTGACTATCCGACATCAAGGCAGGTCGGTTCGGGTTCATGTATGGTTGTGGTGCGATCTGCTGAGGTGGAGCCATGAACATGTTGACTGGCGGTGATTGGATGGGTTGAGCAGGCGCCTGGCCGATGACGGGTTGTTGTGGCATTCTGAATGCAGCTGGGACAGTATTGTTCGCCACATTGAATGCGTTCTGGTTGTTCACCATCAATGCAGCTCGTGCTGGGTTGATGTACGGTTGTGGCGGGTTCTGTTGAGAAGGGACGGCGAAGATGTTGACCGGCGGTGCTTGGATAGGCGTATCGTAAGCGGGCGCTGCAGCGCGTCCAAGGTAGGTCGGTGGAGCGAAGCTTCCTACCGGCTGGTGCATGGTCTGACCGAAAGAGATCACCGGTGCATAGATTCGGGGTTCCATAATACCCACCTCGATATCGTGCATTCCGGTAGGTCTGCTGTTGATGACATTGATATTCTGTTCGTCATCCTCGTTCATGATGATATCCTCGTCGTCATACTCCTTCGACGCGTCGATCATCTCGATGTCGACTGTACCAAGATCCTGCCTCGCTTCGATGACGTCAACGCGATTCTGCTTGGTCTCGTCATACATCTCAATCTCGATGATCTCGGCAGTAGGCACGTAGTTCACGTCCGGCGCGAGCTTCGGCTTCGCCGCTGCGATGAGGAGGTAATCGGGATATGGGATATAGGTAGATTTTTGAGCGGGTACAATATATGGGGTACCGTTGAGTCGCTCTGCGTTGGGATTGGGGGGAGTGACAAGATTGGGTGTGATCGTCTCGAGCTGATGGGTAAGAATGTTTGATGCTGGAGTGCAGTCTGGGATAAATCTCGGGATCCAGGTTTTTAATGGGGTCTCGAGAACGGTGGGTGCAGGCGCGGCAATGGGTGTCTCAAGAACGACTGCTGGCTTCTCGGCGAAGAGGGGGGCGACGGGTGCTGGGATAGCGGGCGAAGCTCTCTTGGCAGGGTACGGGTTGAGTATGATCGGCGCGGTATTGAAAGTGACGCGACGGACCGGAGTGATAGGAGTAACGCGCTTGGATTTGGGCTTCGAAGTGATTGTTCCCTCAGAACCACCGTCCATCCAAGCGTAATTACGCGTCAGTCGACCGGCTCCAACTCGGACATCAGGCCTGGGGTGAACGATCCGGCCATTGGTGGTGAGATAGCGTTCGTTGATGGGATTGAGAATGAACTGCAGGCCATTGGGCTTGGGCTTCGAAGGCTGGCTGATCGGGGTGGATGTGATGGTGGGCTTGGGCTTTGGGTGAGCGAAGTGGGCGTCCCATCTGTTGCAGTAGAGGTCAGGGAGTGGAGTGAAACGGTATGGATTCTTGGATCGAATGAAGCCGATGGAAATGGTAGTGGCGAGATCGATCAGGGGAATGAGGCTGGCGACGAGGATGGCGAATGAGAGGAGGAGGTAATAGATGGGGTGGTAGACCATCTCGATGTATAGCACGACCACGGAGCCAACCATGAGTTGATCACCTTCGAAGGCGAAGACGAAGAGGATGGCAGTGATGATGTTGGGAAGCATAGTGCAGAGCATTCGAGCTGAGTTGTGTAACATATCGCGTAGTATCGAATTTGTTGGAAGCGAGAAAGCGAAGAAAGAAAAGAGAGCGGCGAGGGCTTTATATATGTCATGGGGGCATTTCAAATGGCCGAGCACGGCGTTTTGAGCTGATTCGGCGTTATGGAAGGTCAGCTGACTGGGATAGACGTGTTAAAAAGCATTGACAACGAATGGCTGAAATTCGCGTGAGTGGAGGTGGAGTCGGCAGATTGGTGGTACTGCCACTTTCGGGGGAACGTACCGCCATAGATTGAACAGACCACTAGTGGAGCTAGCCAATACTGTCGGATCGTATGGAGCATCTCAGCTCTGGTGTGCATGTCTAATGGTGGTATCACCCATATGATGGTATTCTCTCATCCATTTTCGCCATCCTTCAAATCACCGTCTCCTTTGGGAACACCAACTTCGGTCCAATCTGCCCACAGCACATCTGTCCCAACCGATGTCCTACCTCAATCGCCTCATCCAGATCCTTCCCCAAAGCGAGCGCCCCAAGGAATCCACCTGCGAACATGTCTCCTGCTCCGTTGGTATCCACGATCTTCTCGCTCGCCAGCTTGGGTACGGGATATGTTTTCGGGTTTGGGTCGGAGGGTTTGAGATTGGAAGGGGACGCTGATGGGGACGAGGTGGAGACGAGGGTGGAAGAGGCGCCTTGAGTAACGATGACGAGACGAGGGCGTGAGGCGTTAGATTTAGAGAAGGCGGAGAGGGTGGAAGCGACCTGGCTCAAAGGGGTGTCCTGCGAGCTGGCGTCAATCGATTCTGTTCGAAGTGTACCTATAACAGTGGTAACAAGACAGAGACCGACTCACTCCCATACCTATGGCCTCGGCGTATGCACCAGCCTCACTCTCATTCCCGATCAGGATATCCACATGGGGCAACAACTCCTCCAGCTGAACCTTGAAGAATTGTGGGATGAACGGCGCCGACAGGTTCAACACCACAGTCCTTCCCCGACTACTCGCCGCCTTTGCAACTTCCAACGCACTCACGATCCCATGGGTCAGGAAGTATCCCTCGATGTAGAAGTACTTCGCTCTTGACAGGAGACTAGCGATCTCTGGTGAAGACAGGTGAGAAGGGGTGAACATCTCGGCTGCTCGAAGGGTGGTACATAGGGATCGGTCGTGGGATGAGATGATGACCGCGCATGCCCCAGTTCTGGTGGGGGGAGGTTGGACTTGATAGTTGGAGAGGACGGATTCGGCTTCGTTGGCCGATTTGAGGGTTTGCATCAGGTCGTCGTCTCCGACGGAACCGATGTAGGCGACAACCTTGGGAGGTAGGATGTACTGAGAGGGCGAGATCAGCTATGAACGCTACAAAGGATAGACGATGGGAGTTTGACTTACCGCAGCGGCTCTTGCGGCATTCTGGGCTGCTCCGCCTGCGACATAGGTGACATCCGCATTTTTTACGATATCATCGTAACTACAGTCGTCAGCGTTGTGCTAAGAGACAGCGAGAGACAATAGACAGACACACATGGGTAGCTGCTTCTCCTCAGCGAGGATTGCATCATTCGATTTGAGACCGTACTTCTCGAGGTAAGAGGGACCATGCTTCGGATCGACTTGGATGTCGAGCTGTTCATCTCCATCAGCTCAGTCGACTGACCTGATCAGCTGGGAGGAAACGTACCAAAGGATTACCCATACATACGATGATAGGTGATTCAGACATCCGGACGATATTCAAGAGGTGTCTAGGTGAAACAAGGGTGATGTGAGGGTGAACAAAAATGTTGAGCACCTTTTACGAAAGGAATGCGGATAATCCAAGCACGTGGTAAAAATATTCCGGCGGCTTCCATCAGTTTATCCGGGGAATTGACTCGTGCGATCTATGAAACGTCCCGCGAGATATCATTGAATGCCCGCGAGCTCCGTAAGACAATCAAGGGCTGACCAGCTGTTTCCCACTGTAGAGTATAGCAGGCGCTGCACATCATCTTCGGTGTTCCTGATACGTGGTAAGTCTCATGTGGCCAAACACACATCGATCGCGATATAACGTTGATCATATATCCAAACCCCGGATGAATGAAACCGTGCCCTCTCGTCCTTCAACGCCTCACCGCGACGCATCCTCGGCCCGGTACAAGGGCCTAAACCTTTCTTACATACGCTAATCTCACAACGTCCCGATGAACCTGTCACACCTCCCCTCTTGACCCCGGCTATCGAAGCAGCTGAATCAAGTAATCAGCAAGGTATACCTCGACACAAGGCACAAAGATGCTGCTCACTCGATACCGGTTGTGTTCTGATCGTTTGATATGGCCAATTCTTTCGATTATGATGCGATTTCCTCTACAGGAATCTGCAAACTAAGTCAGCACGGCGTCGACTGTCATTTAAAGGTTGAACTCACCGACCTCGATCGACGATCGATACACTATCCAGCAAAGGTGATCAATACCTCTACAGGAATGAGAAGTCATTTCCCTGGCTCACCTCGCAAGCCTTCTCGTCACTCGGTATGGAGCATGCCGTCGTTCCTACCGGACAAGGCGATCTTCCCTTCTCCAGCGCGATATCCAACATCTTATGTAACTGCCTCCTCGCGACCCCCCTGGCTCGTATACGCTTGCGCATGGCATAAATCAGATACACAAAACTATGCCCCCAAGAAAAACCATCAAGCCAGGATACCACACTCTCACCTGGTCACAATAATCCATCCATCGTTATAGAATTCCCAGTCAAAGCATTACTCCGACAAGCGCAGTTCCAACTATTCACCGATTTCCACTGACAAAATCGCTGACGGGTTCAAGGATCGCTCCACGAGACGTCTAACATTGCTTGAAGCATGTCAGAGGGGAATCGACGTAAGTGAAGGTGTCGGTGGTGGTGTCGACGTAAGAACGGTAGCATCCTAGGAGGGTGAATGTCGGGTTGAGGCGACGTTTGCCTAAGAGTCGCGTGGACTACATCAGTCACAAGGTTGATAAGTATCGACCACAAGGTAGAAATACATTGGCCAACGAGTGGAGGTAGGAGAGGAGGAGAGGAGACCTGGTTGGAGCAGGTTAGGTAGGTGGCTCACATTGGTATCGGCTGATTGACAAGGCCCATGATAGTCGTAGGCCTCGACGAAACTGTTTCGGCGAAGGTATCGTATTCGTACAGTAACAGTTTTGGTTCGATTTCGTCTAGTAGTCATCAAAGTAGCCCGCACCTGCACAGCTGGTCTGACCCACGCTATTACCAGCATACAGATTGAGGAGCAGCATAATTTGGAATAGAAAAGAATAGTCAGACAGTTCAAGCTGTGCGGTGTGTCGACTTACATCGCATATCGCCGTAGAGCTTACTTTCGTGACTGACGGTGTGAGTCAACTGAAGGGTGTGGTTGAGACGCATCCGAGAGGTACTCCAGGTGGTATCACCGCTCTCACCTCAATCACACGAGTAATGACGATGATAAGGAAGGGGAGCAGCCACATGAAAAGCATAGCTTCCAGTAGGTAGTCAAGGTATCATCCTCGAAGAGGATACCCGGTGCAGGGTCATCGCTCTTATCTGTATTAAACTTGTTCTTGCATGAACGTTCCGGTCCATATTCTCGGCACGATATGGACGCCAGAATCCAGATTGATCTTGTTACCATGTCGAGCAGATTGGCGCTGGCGTCTCCAAAGTCCGGAGAACAACCTCGGCAAAGTCAGGTAGACCGTTACATCGGTAGAGATGACTACGGAGAATCTTGAGAGTAGTGTCTAGCTGAGGCCATCCAAACGTCGTCGACGAAACTGTCACATTAACCATTCCTTAGCTGTGAATCCAGATCTTGCATCATGATATGGTTTACGATAACAGGGATATCCTCAGCATCCCGACCAAGGGAGGAGGTTGAGGAAGCAGAGAAGGGGAGGTCTGTAGATGATCTCCGGGGGCGACCTATGAGTACGGGATCCAAGGCGGTCATACGTAGCCACAGTGGGCGGACAGGGTTTTCTCGGGAAAAATCCATCCTTCGCGATGTCTGTCGACCATTATTCTAGCGTACATTCATGATGGCGGTATGCTACAGATGAGCTCGTATGGAATTCTTCCGGGTCTCTCCTCCCGCTTAAGGCTTGTTTTACGCCCTAGGACGCATCTGATACACCGGAAGATGATCGATCATAAAGATGCAGTATCGCCAAGTCATCGAGCTCAAAAAGACCATCAACAAAAGATTGTCCGTGCTCCAGAAAGCTCCCAAACTCGCCCGGGCCATCAGAAGAAAAGAATATCTGCCCTCTCCATTAAACCCTGTCCGGCCGACCCATCCAACCCTTGCCTCGACCTGTACGGCGAGAGCAGTGTATTGTTTACCGCATCCTCCCATTGTGTACATTGGTCGACGGCGGTTTTGTTTCAATGTGGTGATTGGGGTGGTCATCACCTACAGGAACGGATGATTGTCGATGATTCGGTACATGATGGGTGGTTCGAGGCTTGGACAAATCCACATCTTTTCGGATTCAGGATGTAGAGGCGTTACAGATCGTGATGGCTTGCAGAAACTCTTCCCAAACCCTCAAACCCTCAAAGTTTCCAAGAGTCTGATGGGGAAATGCTGCCAACTGATGAATCCGGGTGAATCACACTCTGTGACAGCGGCTACTGAGGACTATAGCCATATGCATCACATCACCCCACCTCCATCAACTTCCACCCAAGACTCTCCTTGCACCGGAACCGGAACAGCATCCCAACCCAATCCCAATCCAACACCCAATGTCCCTCCAACAACCTCCCCGATAATTGCCGATAACCAGCTTCATCCTCGCTCTCCAGAATAGCTGAATGAACGATATTGATGGAAATCATATCCGTCCGAGGTCTGCCTGAGCGGTCATGGTGGACAGGTGATGATCGCTGAGATGAGGGTGGTGTTGGCAGACCATGATCGTGTACGGTCGTCCTCGATTGCAAAGTCGGGTAGAACGGATGTCGTTCTCCTGGTGATCTGGACATTCTACCTGGAGCGACTGGACTCTCAGGTGGACTGAGCGTTATAGTCCGAGTTTCAGGACGAGTTTCAGGTGTTCGGGGGACGCCCCAAACTTTCCTTGAAGGAACGGGTAATGGAGTAGCGATAGGTTTGGGGAAGCAAGCTCGTCTCTGGTCCTCCCAGTGTCGCTTGAGTCGGCGCACATCGAGTCGGGTCAGATGATCGATACCGACGACCTTAATCTCCTTCAGAGCGGTCGGTCGCATAGCGCCGTCCGACCTTTCCTCTACAAGGGTTGTCGCTCGCATGTCACCGAGAGCTTGGAAGGTGATCTGGTCTAGGCGGGAAACGTCGATCCGCTCCACTGTCGGTGGTAACGTGGCGAGGAAGGTCGACAGAACCGAGAGAGGGAGGCTCGAGCAGGAAGCGAGGGAGAGTACTATCAAGCTCCGGAAGGGGTGTAAAGTTGGTGCAGGCGGTAAATTGCCGTGGAGCGCAACGGTCGAACCGGTTGAAGGATTCTCTAGTGGTAACGAGGTAATCCCCGTGAACCCCAAATCGAGCTCTCTCAACCCTCCACCAGCCGCGCCCACATTCTTCAACCCCTCAATCCATCTCTCTCCAACCAGTCCACTTCCCCTCAGATCGAGCCTCTCCAACCTCCCGCCTAATCGGGAAATTTCGCCCATCTCGCTCATGGGTAGGTACGGTGCCGAAAAAGGGAGGTTGAGCGTAAGTAGCTGATCTGGTGGGATCGCTTGAAGAAGGGAGAGGAAGATCGAGGTTGGATGGTTGTAGTAGCTCGTTGAGGGGTATGGAAAGAGGTGGAGATGGAGATGTCGGGTTGCGGGTAGGATGTGTTTGGCTAAGACGGATGGTAAGGGGGATGGCGGGAGAGTGAGGAGAGTGAGTGAGTGGTGGAGTGCCGGTGATAAGGCTAGCTCGGATAGTCGCCGTTCGACAGTGCGTAAAACGAGGAGTTCGTCCCATTCCAGATAGGATAGGATCGATAATAGGATCTCATCGGGAAGTTGATTGAGTAGACAAGATCCGTCGATAGGTGGTGGTGGCTCATGTCGTCTCTTATTTCGATAAGAAGATGTACCGATGAAAGGGGAACGAGGAGCTGGACAAGCATAGTGATGAGGTGAGCGGCGGCGGGGTAGAGCGGAAGGGAGGAGAGGATGGTAAATCTGGTGAGAATGATGAGGAAGGATGGTAGTGGGAGGGAGAAGAGTGACGTCCATGCTGATTGAGACAAGATAATGGAGCTGAGGGTTACTCCTGTAGCAGGTTGGATTCGTTAGGCCAAGACTACTCGAAAGCTTACAAGGTATACACACCCTTTGTTGTTGATAAAACGTCATCTCCCCCGCATGCGGGCGCATGCGGGACGGACAACGTTCCAATCTCCCGGAATCGGAAGTATTCTAAATCATCGAACGACCGTGGGACTACCAAAACGAACACGTGGGTAAGGCATAATCGGCCGTCGCAAATTTTCCGAAGCGGTGCAAGATATTTCAGACAAGGGGAATCATGTTTCTAAAATCACTCGGTAAACCTCATCGTACTTCAGTCACTTAATCTCCTAATTCTACCGGCTCTCTTAGCGATCAGACCTTTCTACACTTGAGCTTCAAGGATTATCATTTTGATCCTCGGCATATCCTAGAATCCGCAGTCGAAGGACGACGTACGACCCGGGCTTCCGACGAAGTGGTACCTGGTCTGCTTTTTAGCCGGGACTACCGTACAACCTCGTCCCATCCTTCAGCAGAACGTAAATCAGCACTCTTGGTCAAGTCGTAACGTCAGCCCCTGGTCTGTCATTTGGCATGCGGTCGGAAGTTGCCGAATAGCACATGACCGAGTAATCTCACTTTGTTGAAACGCCTTTTGCCTGCGACGACGGCGGACGGTAACGAAGATTGATTGACGCATAACAAAGAACGACTTGTAGGAGGAGAGGCGAGTGAGACGGAAAGGGATTTCCGAACAAGTGAGTCAATCATCCTTTCCCGCTCACTTCCCGCAACATGCCTGATGTCGGTGACGATCAGGTAAACCACGTTGTTCTGTCCCGCCTTTATGAAGTAGTCGAGCTAATCACAATCAGTTCCATCTCCTCGTGTCTAAAGCTCCCTTGACCACTTCTAACAACTCATTCATCCTTCTCACTCTCGCAATTCCTGTCTTCCTTCGGCTCTGATTACAATTTAGCCCACGGGGGAGAAGTGGAAGCTTTTGTGACCATTTGGTCGAGATGTCTGGACCGCCTCCAAACGCACGAGCAGTGAGCTTCGATCCCATCACCCAGCGAGCGGAACACGCTGATCCTTCTTGAAGATACGGCGGAAGCTGGTCATCGTTGGGGATGGCGCAGCGGGAAAGACGAGTCTGTTGAATGTCTTTGCTGTCGGTCACTTCCCGGAGAGCTATGTAAGCCTTCCTTCTTCTCACCATACCTTATCATGCTACGAAGCTCACGCAGCGCTTGTCGATAGGAACCCACAGTCTTCGATAATTATGTGACGGAGATTGAGCTGGATGGGAAGCCCGTACAGCTAGCATTATGGGATACAGCGTGAGTGGACAACCTGTCTGCATGGGACGCGATAAGCGAGAGTATCTCGGTCTTCAGCCGATACCATGAGGACAGCTATTTCTGAATGTGGCTGATACACCTCTGCAGGGGACAAGAAGAATACGAACGATTACGACCATTATCATACTCCAAAGCACATGTCATCCTCATCGCATTTTCAGTCGACTCTCCTGACTCCTTGGATAATGTCACGCAGAAGGTACGTAATCTCATGGCTGAGCAGTCGCTGTCCAAGCTATCCCAAAGCTTCCTGCTTTCGTACAGTCTGACGTCGTGCTTCCTAGTGGATAGAAGAAGTCCGCTCAATATGCGGGAAAGCCATACCAGTACTGCTCGTCGCATGTAAGACCGATCTACGAGAAAATGCAATGGCGAATGGCTCGTTTAGCTCCGAGCGGTATATCGACAAAGCTACAGTCCGTTCCATCCACGCCATAAGTGCGGCGCGGGGTGCTGACAAGTGTACAGGGACAGAAAGTAGCCAATTCAATAGGTGCACGGGGATACTTTGAGACGTCAGCTCTATTGAATCAGGGGGTTGACCAAGTCTTCGAGTCAGCTACGAGATCAGCTGTTCTCGTTCGAGATCAGGGACACGGAGGAGTCGGAGCAGCGTACGACCGGGAGGGAAATGAGTCCAAAGCTTATGGAGGGAGACGAAGGGAGAAGGAGAAGAACGAGGCGGGGAAATGTTGTGTTGTCATGTGATGATGAAAGGAGTGCTTTAATGGTGGTGAAAGAGGTTGAGAGAGAAGGTTGTATTGGCATTGTTCCATTCTCGACTTTGTTGGTGATCATTCACGAGATCAATATAAATGTTGTCGCCTAGTAATTTGCTATGATGTCCGGGCAAACTACATTGCTTTGGGTCCAAGCGAAAAGCGAGATCTCGGGCTTGTTAATGCATGTAGACCTGTAGGGCATAACTTACTCATTACTCGTACCGTGACAAAATGTGAGGCCCGCCATTCAGCTCAGGATTGCTAACTCCGATGCCTCTAATCAATCGAGTTTCGGCGATATAAGCTGGATTCCATTTCGCCGATCCACTTGCTCCGTTACCCTTCTTGGTCTTTCGCCAGTCCCAAGCGTTATTTGCCAGTCTCCCATTTTCAACTTATCAACCTAAAACCCTTCGACAACTCAATATGGCTGAAGTTGGACGCGGTGGATTCGGACGTGGACGTGGGGATCGAGGTAGGGGTCGACGTGGACCTCGACGAGGTGGGAAGAAGGATGAGGAGAAGGAGTGGTGAGTTTGCATTACTAGCTCTGGGACTGCACTCCGCAGAAGGATACGTACATGGCTGCACTCGTCAACCGGTAGTTGTGGAGGGATCCGTCAAAATTCCCATCACTCCTATCATTGTGCAGCTGGATCCACGGAAGAGCTGCATTGGCTTCATTTTCCGACTGTTCAGCTCACTGACAGCTCGCTTCAGGGTCCCCGTCACCAAGCTCGGTCGACTCGTCAAGGACGGCAAGATCAAGTCGATGGAAGAGATCTACCTCTTCTCGCTCCCCGTCAAGGAATATCAGGTTATCGATATGTTCCTCCCCACCCTCAAGGACGAGGTCATGAGCATCGCTCCTGTTCAGAAACAGACTTCGGCTGGGCAGAGGACGAGGTTCAAGGCTTTCGTCGCTGTTGGAGACTTCGACGGGTAGGTCGATCGCATCCCTTTCAGTTAAGATTGTACAAGGCTGACTCGAGCTTTTAGTCACGTCGGTCTCGGTGTCAAATGCGCCAAGGAAGTCGCTACCGCCATCCGAGGAGCCATCATCGTCGCGAAACTCTCCATCGTCCCCGCTCGTCGAGGTTATTGGGGTTCCCATATTGCCGAACCTCACACTGTCCCATGCAAGGTGTCGGGAAAGAGCGGTTCGGTCATGTGTCGACTCATCCCTGCTCCAAGAGGTACCGGTATCGTCGCTGCACCGGCTTGTAAGCGGATGCTCCAGATGGCGGGGATCCAAGATTGTTACAGTGGGTGCTGGCTCCACACGATGAGGAGTTCAAGCTGATGCTGGCCTCAGCCCAATCGAAAGGTTCGACCGCTACTCAGGGTAACTTCTTGAAGGCTACGATGGCAGCGCTGTCCAAGACTTATCAGGTCAGTCTCAATCCCTCCCGTCCAGCTTAGGCGGGTCCTGACGACTTGTCTCGCAGTTCCAGTCTCCCGATCTTTGGAAGATCATTCCCAACGGTCTCAACCCGTACGACGAGCATGCGGTCCACCTTCAGATTGCGGCGAGGAAGGCGGCGGCTTATTAGGCGGATTATGGGGTTCACTGAGCTCGTGTTGCGCGATGAGATGGCATGGATTATTCCATTCATTTGCACTGAAAAGCCTGCTGCAGCCTCACTTTATTCTTAACTCGAGCTTCAGTCATGATTAGGAGAGAAGCTCCTAGCGGAATACAGGTTGCTAAATGGCAGGATGTCCCTGTACGAAGCCGATTGAAGTCAGCAGCTCTCACCAATATAGTACGGCTGGCCTCAACGTCCGGATGTCCAGGCCGCATCCGTAAGCTCATCACGTGAAATCTCAGCGTGACACCGCCTCACCTTTTGCCCCCTTTGGCCGAATTTCGTCGCGCCGCTAGCTGTGCCAGAGATCCCATTCCCCACTACCTTCACCAATATAACCGAGCTCCCCGCCGGTCAGCCTCTGGACATATGTCCATGTTCACTTCATTGACACCGGTTCGCAAACATCGCTTGTTGTCGATATTACATTTCCCGATAGCTGGTGCCGTCTTGTCCGGTGCCTAGCCCCGCTTTTAAACTCCCTTCTTTGTTCCTTGAAACCTACATATTACAACGAAGCAATCTTCCAGCTCCTTCTCATCAGAAGACCTGACTTTCCATTAACCGGTCAAGTTTCCTGAGACGAGGGGAGGAAGTATTGAGGGGGGTCCGTCCGATGGTGAGTCCTTGTTTTCGTTTTTGGTGCGAAGTAAGGGAAGGGGTTACGTATTATATCTGCCTTGGGTGTGATGCGGTGAAACACCGTACTTCTGGGGTTCGGAGATGCGAAACGCTATGCTGCGGGGAGAGAGATGTCATGCGGAATATGACCGTCGCTCTGCAGAGCTACGATATGAGTATGAGTCTAATCCCGTTCTCAAGCTGGTCTTGGTCCCTTCCCCTACACTCCATACAATACTTCCTTCCCAGCCTCGCGAGCGAGAGAGCACAAGCGCACAGCTCATCTTCGGCACTTCCTTCTTCGTGCCTCGATACTCCACTCTTACTTTGAACATTCGTTGACCAACACTTTCAGTTCTAATGCTCGCATCTCCCTTGCAACGCTCCGTCCCACCGCTGTACCTGCCCGGAAGCCGTTTTCACCATCTACCTCCCCTAGAGCGCTATCACCGTCATCACTCAATATCACCAGAACCCGAGAAATCAGCTTTCCCCAGCACCCCTTTCTTGCATTGATCCCCCCTCAACTCCTTCTTTCACTCGATCCGCAAAACGGGTTCATTTCCTTCTCACGCTACCCGCTCTCGGCCCCGAAGGAACGATCGGCACCATCCGTCAAGCACGAGGCGGTGAAACGACTAGTGTTTCAGGGGTACCTTTGGGATCATCAAAGCCTCTCACGCCCACGATACGGGACGAGATGACTTTCCCCTTATCCCGTTCGACAGGGGTAGATGGGTTCGATATCAACAATATGAGATTGGACGAATCGTCTCTCCCCACATCACACAGTATGCCGCCTTCATTATCGAAGCCCTCCTCCTCGTCGTCTTCGTCTTCGTCTCCACCTAGCCTACCTCCGAAGCTACAGATGAAACGGTCCAATCCGAAATGTCTCACCCTTTCCCTACAGCCTTCGACTTCCGTTTCCGCTTTTCCCGCGCTCGGCTCAGCTTCGACCGTCTGTCCTACTCCATCATTGCAGGGGACCGATACTGGATCGAAGCACAGCACACCTTACAGCCCTGGTCCGCCGACCACTCCAGCACTAGCCATGTCGATTGGTCGAGCATCGGCTAAAGGGCTTCAACGACCGAGTCTACTCAGTCTCATCACACAGCCTCCTACATCTAATGTACCGCCTTCACCAAGCGGTAGTCACCCGTATCCCATTACTCGACCTGGTCGAGGGAGGATACGAGCGCGAACAAGCACGTCGGATGAGGTGTTCAGCCATATGGAGCTGGACAGGCGGTTTAGCTCCGCTTCTCCGGGTGTGAGAGGTTTCCCAGTTATAGACGAACTCCCGATTTCGAAGCATGCATTCCAGCAGATATCTCCATCGAGCTCCTCATCTATCTCAGCTACTGCATCGACATCTACCACTCCATTCACTTCACCACCTACTCACTCGTACGATTCTCGTCCAGTCGAACCTTACACCGATGGACCCATCGAGGTTTTCCCGGGTGTTTTCCTTGGAGCGGAAGAGTCAGTCTGGCAATGGCACTGGGCAGGTGGGAGGCCAAGAGTCAGAGTGCTCAACGTCGCGCAGGAAGTCGACGATCCTTTCGAGGAGGCTCCACCTATCAATTCGGGGAACGGGAAGGCGAGGGTCAAGGTGGCTTCGTACCCTTCGGATAACGGTCGGCCTGATGTTGAGTACTGTCATCTAAGGTGGTCGCATGGAGAAGGCGGGTTGGCCGACCTCCCACCCAGCGCGAGGTTGAGCGAGTTGCTCCATCCCGGTGAAGTGAGATCCGGAAGGGAGATGTGGGGGTTCTGGGAGGCTATACGGTGGTTGGAAGCGGGACGACGAGCGGGTGAGCCGTTGCTTATACAGTATGTCCAGGTTATTACAACTTAGGAGGCTTTAGCTGATCGAGGTCCCCAGCTGTCAATGCGGTGTGTCTCGCTCGGCAACATTGGCGATCGCGTACATCATGTCCTTAGCTGCGGCTGGTCTTCAACCCGACCTTCTCGGTCGTCTACGTGGAATGCAAGATGCATATGAGTACATCAAATCTCAAAGCCCTTGGATTGGGCCAAACGTCTCGTATGTCTGGCGATCCTTCCATTCACGTCAGACGCTGACTTGACCTAGCCTCGTGTTCCAGCTCGTAGAGTTTGCTCAAAACCTCACCACACTACTCTCGGAACATCCAGGAGACATGAACACCAGCTTCCCAAGACACCCGGACAACGGGTTGTCGGAAGCGGAATGGGCGGAACGACGGGCGGCATTTGACGATGAAGATGGGGAAGTGGTGGAGGTGGATGGGAAGGTAGGCATGGATGGATTGATGAGTCCTGAAGAGGTACGGGATGAAGCGAGGAGGTGGGATGAGGCGATGGTCGAAAGGCGGAGGTTGCGTGAGTAACGATAGCGGTTCTGGTTTCTGGGTTGGTTCATACAGGTGTGAATGGACAGCATTATTTGCAAGGTGTGGCGGTTGTGTGTTTTCTGCGTGGCGGTTCGAGCGAGAAAAAGGGAGATGGGGTTGGTTGATTGATAATCTACTTCCCTTGGAAACCCGCAAACAAACCTGTATGACAATGCTGACTCAACTATTACATTCTCATTAAATCGCATTCTCCATTGACACTCTTTTAGATACCCCTTCGAAGAGCATTACCCAAGCCAAATCGCCGAAATGACCCTCCACACCCTCTTCATCGCCTTACCGATCCCTGCGATCTTTCTCCTTATCCTCAACGTACTCTATCATATCGCCCCACTACTTCACTACAACCCGAATCGGAGTACTAAACCCGTATCAATTCTCCAACGACTGGCCAACATCATCCCTCGTCCACGCTCAAACCTCCCTCGAGAATTCTTTAACCTCCCACCTCGGCCTACTTCCCCTTTTTCCACCCCTTACCGAAGTAACTCACTGGGCGTGAGGGGGAAACTGATCCTTCTGCTTGCTGGACAAGCTGGGTTGAGCTTGGTTTGCGGGTGGGGATATCTGCTCGGTAGGGATAGGAGAGGAAGGGCTGCGCTTTTGGCATTATCGATCACGCCTTTACCGATTACGATCCTGTTACTCGCTTTGTTCTCGCTCAACGCTGGTCCGCGACGATACGGCTCAACCTTGAAGATCCAGGGAATCGTTTTCGGGGAAGGCGGGATCACCGAATCGACCATCTTCCCTCAGATCCTGCCATTATCGCTCATCCCGACATTCCTTCTCACGATCATCTGCGGTGCTGTCCCGAAACATGCGGGTGTCATCCTCATCGTGTCGACAAGCTATTTCGTCACCGCGTTATCCATTACCTCAAGCATTGGCGGCTACCGAACATACCTCAGTCCAAAGAGCGGCCCGATCCGCTTTAGAGAGACCTCGCCGGATGAAAAGGGAACTGGGTCAGACAAGGTGCTGGTACGGGCGATGATGGATAGCGAATCGTGGATCACATCGCCATGTGCGCTCTTCTCCATCTAAGCTCAAGTTCCGTACTGACGAGTGTGGTATCAGCCCGTGCATCGACCACAGATCTCTCGGCTTTCGTCTATTCTCCTTCTGTACATACTCCCCGACCCCGCCAGCATGCAGGTTCGACATCCTCCTGGCTATCTTCCCCAACTGCTACTCCAGCGTCTGCACCTCCATGGGAGTACTCCCCTTCCATCCCATCTCCCAACCCAGCGTATACTCGTCCACGATCAGTATCACCCGCTGCGAACCTTCCTTCAGCTGGACCTACCCCTAAAGCCGGAAAGAAGGGTTCGACCTTCACCGCACACACTGTATTGACATACTCTACTCCCGGTTCGGCACTTCAATCACCAGGCGGGTCGATCATCGCAGGTTACGAGCCCGATCCTTTTCACCCAATGCCGAGATCATACGAATCCCTTACCAGCTATCCGCTCTCTCCCTCGCAAACAGCCACATCCAGTCGGATCGACCTCGTCCCCGGTCCAAGCGGTATCGCTTTTAGACCCGAGGAGAAGCGTACTCTATCAGGTAAAATCTCTTCAACATGGACATTGGAAAGCTATCATTCCGCTCAAGAGTTTACGACTCCCGATCCGAAAGGCTGGAGAGCTCCTCCTCCGCCTCCGATGCCTTGTGATATGCCTCTACCACCTACTCCGAGGGCGGTGAGGAATGAAGCGGTGTATGGTTGGCACGGGAAGGATTCGATGGAGTTGTTGATTGGGGAAAGGGAGTGGGTTGAGGTTGAGGCTGATGGGGATGGGTTAGATGGGTGGGGAAAAGGTGGGAAGGGGGTTGGGTCTGCGGCGCTGATCTGCGTGATTGCATGCTATGTACATCTTGCCGAAAGGACGACGCTGATAGCAGGCTTTCACCATTCCCCTTCTTGTGGACGGTCGGACCGATGTCAACCTGATCCTCTACCTTGTCGCCCTTCTCTTACCAACGCCGATGCTCATCCTCGGCTCCTACATGTTGCGATACCGAATCCGAACAACTCAGCGCAATGCAAAAGGCTCGACCAAATCAACCTCGACACACCGTTCTCTCGCCCTGATGAGCGAAGCCGAGCTCTCCATACCAGCCGTGATCTCACCAAAGCTCACCCCTGTAGAAAAGCGCGTGAGTATCGCTCCGGCACGAATGACGAACCTCCTCGAACCCAAACCATCCGTTACGAACTTTGGTTATAATCGCCGACATACCGTCCACGAAGCGACGGATCTACATGATATCGACCAGGAAGAAGCGATGCGTCGGACTCTGGCTAGACGATCGGGTGATGTATGGATCGAGTCGGGACATGCGGTCGAAGGGGGCGGTATCCTATCGAGAGCGGCTGAGATGATCAAGCCTACGCCAGCTATGAGGGTACTGGACAGCCACCCTCGTCCGAGTAGCCTTCTTACTCGTCTACGAGGTGGAGTCGTGTCGATGCTGCCGGAAGGGTTGAGCTACGACAACTTCGCCAGGCATCATCTCGAAGATGGAGGTGATCAAAACAGCCCGATCCAAATCCAGATCATCTCGCCTAGCAAGTCTGAGAATCGACCATCAACGGCCATCAGTATGGTCTCGGAAGATACGGGTATGGATATGTCGGCAAACGCGGAGATTGTCACTGCCAAGAAGGGGAGGATCTCGGCTAGTCCGTCATTCACTTTCGGTCGACGAGACAGCGGGGCATCTGAAGACAGATACGATGTGGATTGGCTTACTGCGGGTGTCCTACCGAGGTAGGTAACCCCCCCATCTTCGAGTTCTCAAGGCAGAGATTCTCGCTAATGATTGCAGCCTAGTTCCGACGATCAAATTGGGTAGGAACACTCGTATCGGTCCTCATCCAGGAGCAACGCCACATCGCCACTCATCCTCCTGGCAGCACCCCTTGTCTCCTAATAACGATACTCCAATCGCATACTCCCATGGACACAGCTCTTCCATTGACTTCACTCAATGCCGAGATTTTTCCATGGCTGAGCAATCCACTCCCCATGCCTCATCGATTCGTCATAGGCTCCGCCACAAAGCCTCATGCTCACTCCCTACGATCCGACCGACCGACTTTACGGATGTCCGACGAAGTTTCGCGGATCTCTCTGATATGGCGGAGGGTAGCGACTTACCTCCGATCCCAGTTGATATCGCAAGAGGAGGGATGGACCTGTCTCCAGTGTCTGAGCGAGGCGAAGGCGATGAATCGAGCCTCATGAGGCGGACATTACATGAGATGGGTCCGGCTCTCACCGCACTGGACACATCGCAATCGTCGATCAGTGGAGATACGCTTACAGATTTCAGCAAGGCTGATTCGACCGCCTCGTCGAGAATGGCGCTGAGTGATTTTGCTCCTACCATCTTACATGGCGAGATGATCGGGATGAACTCGTCCGATTCTTTCGAGACGATTGATGAAGAGATGGCGGAGGAGATGGAGAGGGTCATGTACATGGACACGCCTATGAGGTCGGACTTTGTCATTTCCCCGCCTCCGAGTGGGCCTAGCTCGACGGGACAGACGGGAAGGCTTGGATCCATGGCTTCCGATATGCCTTTACCGTCGATGGGGAGCACTGCACCGGAATATGCTTCAACAGCGATGACGACTGTGACCGAAACCTCAACGGAAGCAAGTACCATCCCCGCAGTCGTCCAGAACTTCCGATACTCCACCTACGCCGTCCCCGTAACCTCGCATCCTCACCCACCACCTCTGCAGCCCTCATCAGCGGTAGTCATACCCGACCTCGTGACACTCGCTGACGCACACCCGCCACTCCACGGTCTGGCGAATAAGAAATCCACCGAGACTTTCCGATCTGATACGACCTCCGCGACGGCTTCTACAGCTTCACCTACACCTGCGCCGGAGTTCAGGCTAAGTCGACAGGAACTTCTGCTCGTCAAGCAACTGCAAGCTCGTCAGGGTCAAAGCGCCATGGGGACGTACGGAGACAAGGACAAGGATAAGGAGAATGTTGGTCCGCAAAAGCGGAGAGGCTTGCGACCGCTTCAATTGGTCTCGGATCGCAACTCGAATCGGATGTCTGCGCCTTTACCTCTGCCCAACGATAAGGTGAGAGAAAGAGAGAGAGGATCAGCACCGAAGTTGTCGAATGAGACCAGGAAGAAGATGAGTTCTGCTTCTGGACGGGCTGGACGAGGTGGGAAGGCGAGTAAGGCGAGTAAAGCGAGCAAGACGTCTCAGAACTCGGGGATGAGCGGATTACGCATCTGAGCGATAGTCGCAAGAGATAGGCTGGGCTGATGAATATACGACATGTCGCTAAATTGTCGATACTTCGAGGTGACGATGTGGATGAGCCACCGCACAACTGTGAAAGGAGCGGTAGATGTGTTCCTCGTACACAGATCCAGCATATAGTTTGCATTCTTTTTGATGTTTCGATGAGGGGTATCCTGCCAGAACGAGAAACCAAATTCTATAATCTTACGTGACCAAGCGAGTCCAAGGGGTCTCTCCACGACCTTAGTGTTCCCGTATTTGGCCGAGGTAATCTTTCTTTATTGTCCCGATCGCGAACTGCTCCTGTCAATGCGTGAATCTTCCACAATCATCCCTGTATTGGATGGCTTAGAGGATTGTCGACTGACTATATCATTCGCCTCTATCCGACAACCTACTATCTGCATCCTCACCTTCGCATCCTTCGAGATGACCTCGTCATTCGATCGATAACATTGAGGTGAGGCGTTTGGGTCAAACTTCATATCCGCGTGGACCAGCTATTCGCCAAAGCTATCAGCACGAGTCAAATGGCGGAGTTGTGAACAGTTTGAACGAAAGAAGAAGAAAGGTTCAGAGATGATTTTCGATCAATTACTACGAGATCGTTCCCGGCATGACTCAACATCCCGGATCGGTCTGTTGTCCCTATGCTTTCTTCTCATCACGACGGTGCGGTCCTTCTCCACAACAAAGGCGGAAGGTATCCAAGTTCGAGAAGGGAATGGATTAGCAGGAATGTAAACTCACATGTGAAGAGACGAAGACTTGTAAAGGCCCGACCATGGCGAAGAAGCCCATCTACACATTCGTCAGCCGGGTACGTTCACGAGCGACCTTTCGACAGATAATCGCTTCGCACCGCGCTGACAAACCTTATTGACATTCACGACCTTCCCGTCCACGACTTCCCCTTTGAAAGGCTTCATCACGACCGCCGTATAGCTGGTTTTGAATCTCGCTTGACCGGTCGAGGGGAGGATCTTCCCTTCCCCTATCGAAGTGATGGTGATGACCGATATTATGTACCTGTATCAATGCGAAACATCAGCATGATTTGAGCGTCGGATGCACTCCGGTGGTTACCGACCCATGCTTCCCGCTACATGTCCCTTCGACATCCTCGTAAAGCTTCTGCTTGAGGTAATCCTCTAGCTGAGCACCGAAGTAGGATGGATGGAGGAGGATAGTATGTGTGAGCTCGCGCTACTCGAGAGAGCGTGGTCGAAGGGATGAACAGGATTCGCGGCGATATAGCAGAGATGGAAGAGAGCAAGTGATGCATCGAGGAACATCGAGATGAGGTTCGTAGTACGATAAAGTCGTAGGAGAGGATGATTTAAGCCCGTGTTAGCAAGCATAGCTAGCTTGCAGCGTTATACGAACGAGGAAGAACATTCCGCCTTCCCCCCAGAAGACGTGTTCGCTCCTCCTTCCCGCTACCGCTCTTTTTACGTTCACCGACTCGCTCCACCGGTCTGCCTCTCGATGACTGGTGGAGGTAGAGTGGTGGGGATCCTACGCGTCGGACAACGGTTATCGCATCGAGATGAAAGGGGATGCAGTTGGGACAATAAAAAACACAAACAAAAAATCCGTGGAAGACATGTGATAAGGGAATCCCTTGATTGACACGTGTAGAAGTCAGTGTTTCAAAGTTGTTGTTGATCGCGTAAATTGGTTGATAGGGCGATGCGAGGTTGGTGAATCAAAGCATTCTTTCCTTCGTCATTTACCTGTCCATCAATTTCCTGTCATTTCTTCTCAATTCACCTTGTAGTCGCTAAATACGCCTTGTGTAAGCAAGAGTCCCATTCACCTGGTCTCAAGGGGCTGAGACGCAAATACATACCATCAGCATGAACGAGAAGACTGGGGATCAAGGCGAAGGAAGCTCGAAGGAGCAAAGGCGGCTGTCCACGACACGCTACCTCAAGCTTAACCGTCTTCCTACGCTCCAAGAGGTTTTAGATCGGCGTACTCGCCCACCTCTTGACCTCTTCTGCTTCTATGTGGGTGTTCCACTCTGGGTCGGCAATGAGACTTACGCTTCGGCTCGGGTAGATCTTCTTACAACGCGAATCTGCCGAGGATGCTCTGGATTTTTGGCTCGATGTTCAGCAGCATGAAAACATGTGCAAGGCCTACTTCAAGGTCAGCGCAACTCAAAACGCAACAGCTGCCATCAAGCTGTATGTTCGTGGGGGAGGATCGCTAACATTGTTTTGACTGCAGGACCTTCGCCGCTCAGGCCGATCCGTCCAAGAAGATTGGCCCGAATTCGCCGCTTACGCCCGAACGAACGGCTCTCACTTCTCCCCTCTCCTCGCTCTCCCCTCCGAACCATCATCACCGGTCTCTCCTGTGCACCCAACACGCCTGTCATCTGATGTCATGGCTCGTTCCCCTCCGGAGCGTATCACGTCCCCTATAATTCGCGAAAGGCGCGATACCGAATCACATGGCCCTCGTCCAGCCTTTTCCCCTGGCTTGACCGAACATCAACCTCGCGACCGACCGAGTACGTCGGCTAGTGGAAGAGGGAGATGGCATGAGAGGCGGAGTAAGGCACCGACTGTCATTGCAAGGGATCGAGCGATTGAGAAGGCTGCGTTGGTCGAAGGGGCGGAAAGGATATACTTGCGATATCTTCTGCCAGGAGCTGAGAGGGAGATCTACCTCCCGTATGGGCATAAACCAAGGTCGTCCAGGACCCAGCTGATCAAACTAGTCCCTCTTTGCGGATGTCAAACTTCCCCATTTCCTCCGGCGCTGAAGCTTCCCCACTCATCCCCGACCTCTTTCACGCTCAAAAGGTCTACATTTTCAAAGCCCTCGAACAAGATGCCTACCCCCGCTTTCTCCGAGCCAAGGCTTTCGGCAATCTCACACCTCTCGGCAGTTTCGTTCGCCTCATCGCCGGTTTGTTCTGTCTTTGGTGCGGGTTTGTGCTTGCTTTCTCATTGATCTTCCTCGACTACAAGCCTCGCTGGGTCCGCTTATGGGTACGTCTTGCTGTCTAAGTGGTTTGAGCACGTGGACTTATGTCACCCAGGTCATCGTCCCATTCATCTTCGCCTTCAACCTCCTCCTTGCCGCATACTACTCCCTCTCACCCCTCCTAGCGGTCTTCCAACAATCCGAAACCACCCCTTTTCGCCTCATCCGGATCCGAGAGGCTTATGTCCGTCGATTGTTGCTGTTAAGGGCGGTGTGGATCGAGGCGGTTTGTATCGCTTTGACGGCGGTTCTGACAGTTATCATCACGGCGGTACCGGGACATCGACTGTAGCGGGGTCATCATCGCACGAGAGGAGGCGAGAATCTGCGAGATCTAACGGTTATCTAAGAGGTTTCTTGTTTATGCGAATCGATACGACGATCTTATGCCGTTATCTTCCGATATTTGTCTATATTTCAATCATCATACAGGATCTTGATGCATTCCCGTACTCGGCCATAACCACGGCCAGAGAGGGCCGACAAATTTCAATATCTACTACAACTGCCTAAGGAGCTCTCGTATGCAAAGCCGGTCAAGCGTCAAGCGTCAAGCGATGATACAGTCTTTCAGATACCCAGAGCGAGATCTGGAGCTGCCCCAAAAGCAACACATAACTTAACGGTATACATGCACTGAGTATAATGCCATTTCCTGAACCCAGATCCTTAAAGCTATACAGCTAATAAGGCTTCGCCCTCGCAGCTCCCTGTGTCGAGTACCTCTGCGCTCCAGGACCCGTTTGCGCTGGCGTCGCTCCCTGTGCTCCATTCTGACCTGACATGGGACTGGCCATACCCGTCGGACCGGCTGGTGTGGGTCCACCTCGCATCGCCGCTGGACCTCTTGGAGCGTTCGGAACAGGTCGAGCGGTATTTGCCACTGGCTACGAAACATCAGAAACGACTTTCACGGCCGGAAATGGAAAGCCACAGACTCGATTCATCATCTGGTTGCCATAACCTGAACCGGTATCAGCAACAAAGAACTTGTAATGTAGGATCGATCTACCCATCCCCATCCCACCCATATTCCCCATATTCCCCATCCCCATCATCCCCTGATTACCCATCCCCATCCCCATCCCCATCCCAATCCCACCCATCATTCCACCCATTCCTCCCATCCCACTCATCCCGTTCCGCATCAAGTTGCTTGCCATATTCGGGTTGATGGCCGGGGCGTTACCCATCCCACTCATATCTACGAGCGTGAACTCAGCCTCACTTGTCTCACGAGCAAGAAGGGAATGAGACTCACTCTTGAACATGTTCTGATACATCATAGCCATGGCATTCGGATCAAATCCACCTCCCATACCCATATTCCCTACTGAATTAGTCCCGCCTCTTGAGTTACATGGACTAGCGAGCAACTCACCCATTCCCGAGGTCTGCATCATGTTCTTGTACATCATCGCCATAGCATTCGGGTCGAACCCTCCCATCGCTCCCATCGTTCCGGTCCCACCAAAACTAGCACCACCAAACCCGCCAGTCGCTCCAGCCTGGTACCCACCTTGTTGACCGAACCGTCCTCCGCCTCCACCTTGATTCCCAAATGATCGAGGTAAGGTTCCCGCACCTCGGGGTTGAGCTTTCTTAATCTCAATCTACATCCATCAGCCCAAGCCCCAGGCCAACTTCCTCACATCCCAAGCAAGCCCAACAAATGTGATGAGAAGAGATCAGCTTGACCCACCTGTTTCCCCTCCAACTCGATCCCAGTAGCACCCATAGCCTGACCAACACTCTCTTCATCCGCGAAAGTCGCAAAAGCGAAACCTTTGCTACGTCCCGTCTCACGATCAAACATCACCGTAGCGTCCATGACTCCACCGAATTGACTGAGGAAGACTTTGAGGGATTCAGAGGTTACGGCTGGGGCGAGGCCGCCGACGAAGACTTTGGCGGTGCGTTCGTGTTCTGCTCTAGGGATTGCTCTCTTTGGATCGATCTGGGGGTTGGGAAAACGAGGGAAGGGGACCGGCCGCGCGGGGGGGGGGGGGGGTGGAGCA
>JAABUH010000663.1_pt1 | contig 46086 bp, 49 predicted proteins | sample 5559121 | NCBI WGS metagenome assembly JAABUH01 (sample SAMN10711871, study PRJNA513364) | rock metagenome | isolation source: Antarctica rocks | place: Antarctica: Victoria Land, Battleship Promontory nord | collected 2015-12-28
GGTGTCTATGCCGCGGGCGACGCCACCACCCCGATGCAGCAGGTCGTCGGGGCCGCGGCGAGTGGGGCGACGGCGGCCGCCATGATCAACCGCGACCTGCTTATGGAGGATGTGAGCGGTGAGCAGGCCGCCTAGCAGTTCGTCGCCGCGGCGTCCTACGATCTGGTATCCGCCCCGTTCTTCCTGCGTCTACCGAAGAGGCTGCTCACTAAATGGATTTCATGCCGCACAAGATATGCGCGCATATTTCCTTCAAACAGCGTAGGGTGAGACAATAATGGTTGCATAGAGCACCCGACACACACCCACATCGTTGGCGGTCGGGGTGCGTTGGTCGTCCCCCCCATCAGGCGGCTCTCGGCTATAGGTCGGCCCGCTCCGTGCCGCGCGCACAGGCGCGCAGGCGATTCCCATAGGGGACGGCACTGCCGATCCACACGAGAACGCCGACGACAGCGGTCAGGGAGACACCGAGCTGCGCCTGCCCGAGGCGCAGCGCGTCATAGAGCGCCTAGGCGCCGACGCAGAGGACCACGATCAGCACATTGAGGGCTCAGTGGGTCCGGCGCTCAGGCGCGAGCGCGCGGACGATCGCGCGGTTCTCCGTGAAGGCATGGGTCTGCAGGGCGGTCACGATCCCGGCGGCCATGCCGACGACGCTGACAAGACCTAAGGCCAGGAGCCAGAGGCGGAGGTCCCGATAGACACAGTGCGCCAGGAGAAGCTCGGCGGCGAGGAAGGCGAACGGGATAACGGTATCGAGCACGGTCGGGATCCACACGAACGCGAGGACCTGGAGCACGTACTCGTGCCACACAATGAGGAAGGTGGCCAGCGTGAGCAGCCACGCCGCGGCGTCGAAGCCGGCGTAGGTGGCCTCGACGCGCAGTACGAGCGTCGAGAGGGCGACGCCCTGGATGATACTGGCGAGCGTCAGGTAGGCCGGGGCGAACTGGCTCGTGAGGCGGGAGGACACCGCGTCGCGCGTCGGCGCGCCACCCTCCGCAGACGCGCGCGGGCGCGGGACAGGGTCCGCGGGGACCGCCGCCGTCGTGGCCTGCTCTGGGTCCCTTTTCATAATCCGGCCCCCCTGCCGCGCCAACGCAGGCGTCCTGCCGGCGCCCTGGTGGCCCCGGCGCCCTGACGGCATTCTACCGCTTGACCTGGCGGTCGACACCGCCGCCAGGGTTCGGAAAGATCTGAAACGGGGCTGCAGGCCGACTCCGGGGTGAACAAAGGCACAGGCGGCAGCCGCACTCTGTGTCTGGTGACAGCAACCGTGACGCCAGGCCTCATCGTGGCGACGTGTCATGGAGCGCGCCCACCCGTGCCCACGCCGTCGAGCAGGGCATCGACCTCGGTGTCGTAGAGCAGCGCGGGGTCGAAGCCCATCCCGCCGAAGTGCCCTTCGATCTCCAGGCTGATCGCGCCGTGCAGCCGCGTCCACCAGGCCAGGCCGCGTCGCAGTACGGGGGCGGATACCCCCTGCGCGGTGTGCCGCGCCCAGGTCGCCAGTTGAGCGTCCAGCGCGGCGAGGAGCGGGCTGGCGGCGGATTCCGCCGCTGGCAGCGCGGCGAGCGCGGAGAGAAGCGGGGCCAGGATGCGGCGCGCAAGCGGGACCGTGCCCGCGGGCGCGACGTAGCCCGGCACGGGGGTGCCATACAAGAGTAGGTAACGGTGAGGCTGAGCCAGCGCCCACACCCGGATAGCCGTCGCGAGCGCACGCAGCTGGTCGCGCGGCGCCAGGCCGTCGCCCTGTCGCGCGACGGCCTCGACAGCCGTGGCCAGGTCGCCGTACGCATCGGTGATGAGCTCGGTCAGCAGCGCGTCGCGGCTCGCGAAGTAGCGATAGAGCGCCGGGCCGCTGACGCCCATCTCCTTGCCGATGGCGTTGAGCGAGACGGCCTCGCCGCCCCCCGCGGCGAGTTGGCGTAGCGCGATCTCTTTCGCCTCCTCGCGGGTCGCGGCGCGGTAGCGCGCGCGCCGGCTGAGCGGCTGTCCATCCATCACGTTTCCCCTCCATTCCATACGCGTCCCCCTCCATGCGGGCGCGTTGCGGCGCGACACGCCGCGCCGCTCTACTTAGACAGTATAACAAGGAAGACAACATATATTCACCGTGATAGTTATTGACAAAGTTGAAGAGATAGGATATAGTGCTCTTGTTAGTATATATAACAATGGAAAGATATAATAGCAGAGTGTCGGCGGAGGGAACAATGATGCGAGAAACACGAGTGGATGCGTTACAAGACGATCAGGGGGGCGAGGTTCGCGGTGGCCGCGATCACGCCGCGATCTGGGCGGACTGGATCGAGTTGTGGAACGGGGATCTCAGCCGCGCCGAGCGCATCATCGCCGCCGATCTCACGCTCCACATGACGCCAATCGGCGGGGGGGACGTGGCCTCGCTCGTCAGCCCGGTCGGGCTGGCGCGGTGGATCGGGGGGCTGCACGCGGCGTTCGCGCCGCTCACCTTCGCCGTCCAGGTGGCCCCCCTGTTCCAGGGGGATATGATCGCGGGGCGCTGGCTCGCGACCGGGCGCTATGCGGGCGGGTTCCCGGGTGCGAAGGCGCGGCCAGGGACGCCGACAGCGTTCGCCGGCGCGGACTTCTTACGCATCGCGGATGGCAAGATCGCGGAGTACTGGTTGAGCGCCGATGTCCTCGACCTCATGGGTCAACTCCAGATTAGCGGCTGACCCCCTGCGCGGGCGCGGAGCGCGCGACGAGAGATCGACGCCCCCCTCGGCGCCCGCGGGCGCCGAGGGGACCTGCGCCGGCCAACGGGAACGCCTATGAGTGTCGGTAGGGTCACCGCTGACACGGTGAGCAAAACAACTGATAACAACTGATAACAAGAAAGGGCGAGACAATGATAGCAACGGAGATGATATTGCCGCGTGTGGGCGCGCCGGAGACGCTCGAGGTGCGGCGGCGGGAGTTGCCGCCGCCGGGCGCGGGCGAGGTGATGGTCCGGGTCGAGGCAACGGGCGTGTCGTTCGCCGAGGGGTCGATGCGCCGCGGGCGCTATCCGGGCCAGCCCGCCTTCCCCTTCGTGCCGGGCTATGACTTGGTGGGCGTCGTGACCGCGCTCGGCCCCCAGGTCGTGGAGGTCGCGGTCGGCCAGCGGGTGGCGGCGGTGACCAAGGTCGGGGGCTGGGCCGACTGCGTCGTGCTCCCCGCGGCGGATCTCGTCCCGGTCCCCGACGGGGTGGACGCCGCGGCGGCGGAGACGGCGGTCGTCAACGGCGTGACCGCCTGGCAGATGCTGCACCGCGTGGCGCGAGTGCGCGCCGGACAGACCGTCCTGGTGCACGGCGCGTCGGGCGGCGTCGGCGTCCTGCTCGTGCAGCTGGCCCGCCTGGCCGGCGCACGGGTCATCGGGACCGCCTCCCCCGCCAAGCACGACGCGGTGCGCGCGCTCGGGGCCGAGCCCCTCGATTACCATGGCGGCGACCTCGTGGCCCGCGTCCGCGCGCTCGCGCCGGGCGGGGTCGACGCGGTCTTCGACCACGTCGGCGGCCAGAGCCTGCGCGACGCGTGGCGGCTGCTCGCCCCCGGCGGCACGCTGGTGTCCTACGGTCTGGCGTCCAAGCTGGACGCTCAGGGCTCCATGATGGGGGCGTTCCTCCCGCACCTGGGCCGCATTTCTCTGTGGAACCTTCTGCCGAACGGCCGCCACGCGCACTTCTACAATCTGTGGGGCGGCAAGACGTTGCGGCCACGCCGGTTCCACCGGGAGTTGCGCGCGGCGCTGACGGAGGTGTTCACCCTGATCGCCCAGGGACGCATCCAGGCGCAGGTTGGCCGCCGCGTGCCGCTGGAGCGGGCGGCCGAGGGGATGCGCCTGGCCGAGTCCGGCGCCGTCGTGGGGAAGGTCGTGCTGGTCCCCGGCTTGGTCTGAGCGGACCATTCGGCGCGCCCCTCATCCGACATAGGTGGCGCCGGTCATCAGGCCGATGGCCAGCGCCGTCAGCGCGAGGCCGGCGAGGCCAGCGGCGCGCCGCGCGCCCGTCCCCGCCCGCGGCCAGGCGCACGAGCGCGGGGCGTAGCGCGCCGTCCCCGATGCCGAACAGCACGAGCGCCGTCGCCGCGGACGCGAGCACGAGCGCCCCCCACGCGGTGCCGAGAAGATGGTTGTACCCGTTCGTGCGCGCGATCAGCACGACGCCGAACCCGATCACGAGCGTGCCCGCGTAGGTCCCGACGCGCACGGTCGCGACGGCGAGCCGGCCGACGGCCTCGCCCGCGCCTTTCTCCAGAAGCGGGACGATCACAAGGGCCAGCGCGGCGTAGCCGCCCGTCCACACCGCCGCGCCCAGGACATGCCCGTAGCGCACGAGCCAGCTGAGTACCTCACTCATTGCCGCGCCCACCGGCTCCGGACGCCCGCGCCGCGCGCGCCGCGCGGGCCAAGTCGTCCGTTACAGTTACAGTGCTCTCTCCCCCTGGAATGAGGGCCGCGCCGCGCCGCACGATGGCCCGTTCGCCGATGAGCGTCCCGATGGGGCCGGCGGTGACGAGGATGAGCGCGGGGAACCACCAGCCCCACAGGCCGTCGAGCGCGGCGGTCCCGGCGGTGACGAGCAAGATGAGGAAGTTGACGCCGTGTAACGGCCCCAGGATGTGGACGAGGTTTTTCGCCCCGGTGAGCGCGGAGAGCACGAGCGCGATCAGCAAGATGGCGTCCACGAGGGCAAGGTAGCGCAGGACACGCAAGCGGCGGCGCACCCGCGCCTTGTGGTCGGACGCCGGCGGCGGCAGGGGCATCGTGGGGGGCGTCGAGGTGGGCGTCACGGCGACACCTCGCCGGCCACTCTATAGCCGGTAACTTTCGACGCGGGCAGCCTCCCGGCCTTCGACACGCCGGTGAGGGTGTCGCCGTCGATGGTCACGTCGAACGCGAGGTTCAACCGCATGGGCCTGGTAATCGACTGCGCCCAGGTGAGCCGGGCGCCGTCGAGGACCGGGTCGATCAGCGGTGTGCTTTCCGCGTCGCCCCTGGCGTTCCCCGCGACGACGCCGTCGCTCTCGCTGAGCTCGAGCACGACGGATTGTGTGCCGATCGGGGTCGCGATCGTGATGTTCCAGACGCCCGCGACGGACATGGAAGTTTTTTCCTTTCGTTCATAGGCGGCGCCCGGCGGGACGGGCGCGGCGTGGGTAGTGATCGGGCGGGCCGCTACAGGGCGACGGCGTCGAGGCCGGCGTCGCGCCAGGCGGTCCCGCGCCGCTCGTACTCGAAAAGCTCCTCCACGGAGCGGGCGATGCGGGGGCCGAGCATGCGTTCGAGGAGATAGAGCCCGAGGTCCAGGCCGGAGGTGACCCCGCCCGCGCTAATCAGGTCGCCGTCGTCGACCACGCGCGCCTGGACCGGGACGGCGCCGGTGGCGCCAAGGACATCCATGCCCAGGCGGTGCGTCACCGCGTGGCGGCCGTCGAGCAAGCCGGCCATCGCCAGCGCGAGGGAGCCGCCGCAGACGGTCGCGACGGTCACGCCGGGATTGTCCAGGGCCTTGCGCATCAGGGCCGGCAGCCCTGTGTCCAGCGTCCGCGCCAGCAGAACCGGGACGGTGTCGATCGCGGGCTCGTCCTCGGGCGCGCTGATTGGTCCCGCCGCCCCCGGCACGATGATCAGGTCGGCCTTGTCCGGGTCGAGGGTGGCCGTCGCGCGCAGGGCGATGCCGCCTATAGCGGGCGTGGGCGATCCGCTCACGACCTCGCGCGGCCCGTCCGCCGCAGCCAGTTCCACGGTCAGCGCGCCGCCGGCCGCAGCGCCTCCCGCCAACAGCACTTCGTAGGGGGCTATAACATCGAGCGGATCGAAACCGTCGAACAACACGATCTGGGCGCGCATCACCAAAAGTCCTTCCATGCATCAGGCATCAGTGCTGTACAAACCATGACGCCAGGGCACCGTCACCCCTAGTGTAGGGCGTGTCCACTCCGTCGAGAAGTGGCGGGATCGCCATATATCGACGAATTCTAGCCAAAGTACACGTTCCACGTATACAACGGTGGGTAGGTCGAACCCCCTGTGCTACCGGGGGCACACGTTCCACGTATACAACGGTGGGTGGCCGGGATACACCCTGTGGATAGGCTGTCGGCGCGGTTGGCGAGAAGACGGCGAGTGGGTATGATAGTGCCATGCACACCGTCGCCGTGCTCGCCCTGGATAGGGTGATAGCCTTCGATCTGTCCACCCCGATCGAAACGTTCGGACGCGTCCGTCTGCCGGGCGGGCGCGCCGCCTACCGGGTGCGCGTCTGCGCCCCCACTGCCGAGGTCGACGCGGGCGCGTTTATCCTGCGCCCTCTCTGGGGGCTGGATGCGCTGGCCGAGGCGGATACGATTATCCTGCCCGGCCTGGCCGACCCCACGGCGCCGCTCCCCGAGGACGCGCTGGCCGCGCTGCGAGTCGCGGCGGCGCGGGGGACGCGGATCGCGTCGATCTGCGTCGGGGCGTTCACCCTGGCTGCTACGGGGCTGCTGGACGGCCTGCGCGCGACGACCCACTGGGCCGCTGCCGGCGAGTTGGCGCGCCGCTACCCCGCGGTGGCGGTCGACGCGGATGTGCTCTTCGTCGACAACGGGCAGATCCTGACCTCCGCCGGCGCCGCCGCGGGGCTCGACCTATGCCTGCACCTGATCCGCCGCGATCACGGGTCCGCCGTGGCGGCCGACGCCGCCCGGCTGGCGGTGATGCCGCTGGAGCGCGACGGCGGGCAGGCGCAGTTCATCGTACACGAGCCGCCCACCCCGGAGGGGGCGACGCTCGAGCCGCTGTTGCGCTGGATGGACGAGAACGCGCACCGGGACCTCACGCTCGCCGACATCGCGGCGCGGGCGACGATGAGCACGCGCACCTTGAACCGGCGCTTCCGCGAGCAGACCGGCTCCACGCCGCTGCGCTGGCTGCGCCGCTGCGCTGGCTGCGCCGCGCGCGGCTGCGCCGGGCCCAATACCTGCTCGAAACCACCGACCACGCGGTCGAGCGGATCGCCGGCCAGGTCGGCTTCAGTTCGCCGACGACCTTCCGCGAGCGGTTCAGGGGCCTCGTCGGCGCCAGCCCGCAGGCCTACCGGCGCGCTTTCCGTGGGACAACCGGGCGCTGAGAGGGACACGCGGCGTCAACCGCCCGCGGTCTCGGGCGCCAGGGCCGGGGCCTTGATGCGGCGGGTGAACAGGAAGACGGCGCAGCCGGTCGCGACGACCGCCAGGATCGCGACGAGGATGCGGTAGTCGAGGAGGGTGGACAGCGCGGCGCCCAGGGCGATCGAGACTGTCTGCGGCGTGCCGACCATGGTGTCCGCCGCGGAGTAGACGCGCCCCTGCAGCGGCGCGGAGGTGCGCCGCTGCAGCGCCGTCCCGAAGCCGATGACCACCCAGGGTAGCCCCGCGCCCGCGATGAGGAAGCCGGCGATCACGGGGGCCAGCGCCTGGCCGACGAGCAGGCCGTCTCCCAGCGCGAACAGCGCGAGGCCGAGCGCGATCGTGCGCGCGTCGCCGATCCGCCGCAACGCCCGCGCCGCGGTCAATCCGCCCGCGATGGCGCCCACACCCTGCACCGAGCTCAGCACGCCGAGGAACGAGGGCGGCCGGCGCAGCCCCTGGCCCACCACCGCGAAGACGACTGTTTCGGAGAAGCCGACGACGAGCAACGCCGCCGCGACGGTGAGCACGATCTGGCGCAGGGCCGCCGTCCGCAGGATATGCCGCACGCCGGCGACCAACTCCGTGCGGAAGCGTTGCTCGCCCCGCGCGGGGGGCGGCTCGACGACGCTCAAGCCCGCAAGGCAGAGGGCCGAGGCCCCGAAAGTGGCTCCGTCGAGCATGGCCACGAACCCGCCGCCGAAGGCCGCGTAGAGCGCGGCGCCGCTCAGGGGTCCGACGATGCGCACGGTTTCCCGCACTGTCTGCAGCGCCGCGTTGCCCTCGCCCAGCAACTCGTCGGGTAGCATCACCGTCAGCAGGGCCGATTGCGCCGAGCCGAATACGACCCCCGCCGCGCCGTAGAGCGCGGCCACGGCGTAGATGAGCCACAGCTGCTCGCGCCCGTGCACGAAGAGCAGCAGCAGCACGGCCGCGCCGATCAGCAGGTCGGTCGCGATCATGAGCGGGCGGCGCCGCACGCGATCTACCAGCAGCCCGGCGGCCGGCGCGACGAGCGCCGGCAAGGCCAGCACGAAGAAGATGAGCCCGGCCGCGGCGTTGCTGCCGGTGAGGCTCTTGACCCAGATGCCGAGGGCCAGGTAGAGCGCGGTGTCGCCGAACAAGGACAGCGTCTGTCCGACGAGGAATAGCCGCGCGTCGCGGATGGCGAGCAGGCGGAGCATGTCAACCTCCGGGGGCTATGCAGGGCTCGTGAATTGTCGGGGCAGGCGTGCCCATATGTGCCCGTCCGCCGGCACGCCGCGTCGTTGGCGGGGGTCTGGGGGGAGCCATCTCCCCAGGTTCCCCCGGAGGCGCGCCCCAATGTCGGACCCGCGGCTAGGGTCCGGGAGACCAGTTAGCCAGGGGCGGAGGGGGCGAGCAGGGGCTTGGGCGACTTTTCACGAGCCCTGGGGGGCTATGGGAACAGGCGGCGGTTTTCCCAGCGCGCCCGGTCGTCCTCGACGGCCTGGCGCGCTCTCTCGCGGCGGTAGGCGCGCTCTATCGTCGTCGAGTGGTCGGCAAGCCGGCGTTCCGCACGCTCCCGCGCCGCCCCGATGGTCAAGGGCGCCCTTGTCGGGGCCAGGGTGACCTGTAGTTGGACCTGTACGCGACCGAGCGCCATGCGCATCGTCCTTCTCCTTGAGAATTACCTTGCCGCTGCTAGAGCGGCCTTATAGAGGTCTCCTTGAGTTGGGGCGTCGACTGGGCCGCGGCACAGGAAACCCCTCGATCCGCGCCACATCAGGTCCGCGACAAAAGGTCGTCGGCCTCCGCGGCGCTCATCTCTCCGCGCGCGACGGCCTCCAGCACGGACAACGTGTCTCCGGCCGTCCCGGCGTGCGCCGGCGCCGGCGTGGCCGCGCCCTCCGGCCCACCCGGCTCGGACGCGGCGGTGGAACTCTCCCATGGTCTCTGTGCGCCGGCGCCGCGCACCGCGAGGTCGCCGCCGGCATGCAGGATGAGCGTCGCCGAGCCCTCTCCCCACCGGGCCTCGGCGCCGCCGCGCCCGTGGCTTGCCAACCCGGACACGTCGCCCCCGACCGTCGCACGGAGGGTGAGATCGACGCCGGCGGAGAGCGCGACCGTGGCGTCCCCGCCCACGTCGAGGCGGTACTCGTGGCCGGCGGTGTACCGAATGTCGAGCGTGAGGTCGCCGCCGACCCCTGTCGGGCCGAAGCCGTCGACCGCGCCGCGCACGATCGCGTCGCCGTCGACCCGCGCGAGGCGCAGCGCGCCGGTCAACTCCTCCAGCCGGACGTCGCCGCCGACCGGGCCGAGCGCGAGGTTGGCGACCGTGACCGCGCGCGCGTCGCCCCCGACGCGGCCGATCGTACAGCCGCCCCTGATAAAGCCTATGTCCAGGTCGCCGCCGACCTCTCCGACCTGCGCGGTCGCGAGGCGCTCGATGCGCGCATCGCCGTCGACGCGCTGGACGACGACCGTGGCGCCGTGGGGTACCGTGAGGCGCAGGTCGTCGCACCACTCGACCACCAACTGTTCCCCAAGCTGCACGGCGTTGTGCAACGCGCCCCTTACAACAGTCACCTCCTCCGCCTCGGTACTCTGTCCTATGATGTTCAGGTCGCCGCTGCAGTTGTTGATGACGATCGCCGGCGCGCCGCCGAGCGTATACGTTTCCTGCGCCATGAGTCTTCTCCTTTGCCTTCCCTACGCGTCGCGCTATCTTTCGTCGGACGGTGTTGTATGGCGATACGCCCCGGCGCCGGTTTTTCGGGCATAGTGATGCCCGGGACGATGAAACGTGTGGCGTCGAGGCGGCCACCATGGTTGGCGGTTAGCCAACGGCCGGCGGCCGCTACGGGGCGCGGCGCGACAGCAAGTCTTCGGCTTCGGCCGGGGTGACCTCGCCACGCGCGAGCGCTTCGAGCACGGCCAGGGTCGGACTCTGTGCGCCCACGTCCGTCGCGACCGCCGACGCCTCGCGAGGCGTCGCCGTGCCGGACGGCCACGCGGGGGCCTCCGGCCGGCGGCTGAGGGTGATGTCGCCTTTGCTGGAGCGTAGCGCGAGCTCGACCAGGGGCGCGCCGCCCCCGATGCCGCCGACCATGCGCACGCCGCCGAAACCCATCGGCCCCGAGCGGCCGACGCGCACCAGCGGGAAGTCGGACCGCACCGTGCCGAAGGCGGTCTGCCCGTCTACGCGCGCCGAGACGTCGTCCGGGAGCTCGAGCGTGACGCCGCCCATCGCCGTCTCCAGCTCGTGCCGGCCCGGCGCCAGCGCCGCCGAGCAGCGCACCTCACCCATCATGCTCTTCAGGCGCAGGTCGCGCGCCGAGCCGTCTGTGACCGTTATGGCCCCCAAGGCCGTGGTGGCCCGCACCGCGAGCTCGCGCGGCTCCCCGATCGTGATCGCGCCGTGCCCCGTCTTGAGCTCGGCCTCGCCGCCCACGCGCGCGAGGGCCATGTCGCCGTTGCCCGTGCTCGCCTGCACGCGTCCCTCGGCGTCGAGCACCTCGACGGCGCCGTTCCCCGTCTTCAGCCTGGCGCGCCCTTCCAGGCGCGCTACGCGGACCCGCCCGTTCCCGCTCGCGGCCCCGAGCGCGCCGTCGAACCCCTCGACGTCGACGGCGCCGTTGCCGGTGTCGAGCTCGGCCTCGCCGCTGGCGTCGCGCAGCGTCACCGCGCCGTGCCCGCTGACCAGGCGCGAGCGGCCGCGCGTCCCCGTGGCCTCGACGCGGCCCGCGCCCGTGCGCAGCTCCACCCGCTCCAGGTCGGGCGCCGTTATCCTCACGTCGAGGCGCCCGTGACCCTGCTGCTTGACGCGCAGCGTGTCGCCGTCGCGCTCGACCTCGGGCTGGGCGTCCTTCGTGGAGGTGTACTCGAGGCTCCACGCCGCGCCCCGCGCCACGCGGAGCGCGATGTCGCCCCGCTCGACCGTCGCGCGCAGCTCGCGCGCGCCGGCCGCGACGTCGTCGAACCGTTGCGCGTCCATCATTCCTCGCCTCCCAGCTGCCGGATGCGCTCCACTCCTTCGGTGGGGCTCAGCTCGCCGCGCGCCACGGCGTCGAGGATAACGCGTCGCGGGGACGCCTCGGGCTCCCGCGCATCCTCGCGCGTCTCCCTCGCGCCCGGCTCTCCGCCTTGCGCCCCCGTCGTCGGGCGCGCCGTCGTCGGGCGCGGCGAGGGCGGGGGCGAGGCGACACGCCCGAAAACCTCGTCGAGCGCGGCGCGCACCGTGGCGCCGACCTCCGCGCGCAGCGTTTCGCCCAGCGACGCGCGCGCCCCCCACGCGCGGGCGTCCCGCGCATCGCTCGCGCGGTCCGTCCCGTCTTGCCCCGTCGTCGACGACGGCGAGTGCGGCGTCTCCAGGCGCGCGATAATCTCGTCGAGCTTGGCGCGCACCGTGGGATACGACACGCCGAGCCGTTTCTCGACTTCGCTCAGGTTGCCCCGGCTCGTCACGAAGAGGCGCAGGAAAGTGCTTTGCTCCTCGTTGAGGCTATTGAAATCGCCGGCGCCGAAATGCGCCTGCACGCGCGCGTCGCAGTCGAGGCAATGCACCTCGGTGATCTCCAACTTGCCCCCGCAGCTGGGGCAGCTCTCCAGGACCTTTCGTGCCATCTCTCGTCCTCCTGTCAGGACTACTGTAGCACGGACCTTGTACTGATGTCAATAGATCAATACCTAATTTTAATTGATTATATAAAATTAGTTTGTGCGAAGGCCAAAAGAGAGGGCGGCCCGGTCGTCGACCGGGCCGCCCTCTCTTTTGGCGTAGCGCCTATCGCAGCAGCGACGGGCGTCGTGGAGCGCCGTTACCCGCGGACGCCTACATGCCGGTCTGCGTCATGGCGCCGCCAATGTTGCCGCACGCCGTCATCTGGTACGACGTGTTGTGCGCGTGGATGGAGAGACCGCCCAGCGGTACCAGGTCGCCGACGCCGGCGCCCTGAATCGAGCGGCCCTGCGGGTCGGCCACGAGGTCGCCCAGCGGGTAGACCACCGGGGCGAACGTGCCGCAGGGGCCGCCGTGAATGTGGATCGGGTTGGCCGTGAACGGCTTGAGGCCCGTGGCCGTGACGATGACCTGTGTACCCCGCGCGGGCACGCTCCCGCCTTTGGACAGGATGGTGGCCGGCTCGTTCATCAGGCCGATGAACTTGACGCCGCTGGCGCCCGAGCCCGTCACCACTGCCGTGGGACGCTGGATGTTGCCGCAGGCCAGGATCGGCGAGTTCATGGCGCTCTGGTGCGTGTTGAAGTAGAGGCCCATCGCGCCGCCCATGGGCACGCCCTTGAGCGTCGAAACGTCGGCTACCGCCATGGCCTCGCCCTGGTTGTTGGCCAAGAGGTCGGGAAGACTGACGACTTCCTTGCCCTTCTCACCCATGGAGCACATGCCCATGTGGATGTGACCCTCGTGCTTGCTGAAGGGCTGCAGGCCGGCGACGATGGTGGAGATGATCATGCCGCCCTTGCCGTCGCTCGTCAGGGCGATCGCGCCGGTCACTTTGGCGGCGCCCTGCGGCGCGAGCAACGTCGAGCCGTACATGCCGGCCATCATGGCGTTCGCGTGGGCGGCCGGCGTGGCCGCGTGCGTGGGATGCGCGCTCGCCCCGAGCGCGGCCGAGCCGACCAGCAGCGCGGCGATAGAAGCGGAGAGTATTCGTTTCACGTGTCGTTTCGTTCCTTCGAACCGCTATGCGCGGCCATGGACAGCGTGGGACATAGACGGATCATTTAGGGCTTGATCAAACCTGTATGGAGCGATAGTATGGAGCGTGTCTCGAATAAGGATAAGTTTACCTCGATTGGAATCCCGCCGCCTGTGCCCTCCTTCCCCTTTTGCCGTTGCAGGTGTCCCGTCGCGACGGCGCCCTGCTCACGATTGAATGTACCGGAAGTGCGTCGGCCGTACAAAATCCCGGGGGGCGCGCGTCGCAGGCCCCTCTCTCCCGCGAAAACCATCTGGAAGTATGTAGCTCAGGCTGTCGCGGCAACAGGGGCGTCACGGAACTGGCGGCGGTAGAGATCGGCGTAGATGCCGTCCCGCGCCAGCAGTTCGTCGTGCGTGCCGCGCTCGGCGATGCGCCCTCCTTGCACGACCAGGATCAGATCGGCGTCGCGAATCGTGGAGAGGCGGTGCGCGATCACGACGCTGGTGCGCCCCGCGAGCAGCGTGGACAGGGCGCGCTGGATGGTGGCCTCGGTGCGCGTGTCGATGTTGCTGGTGGCTTCGTCCAGGATCAGGATGCGCGGGTCGGCCAGCACGGCGCGCGCGAAAGAGAGCAGCTGGCGCTGCCCCTGGCTCAACGAAGAGGCGCCCTCGCCGAGTTCCGTGTCGTAGCCGTCGGGGAGCTCGGCGATGAAGCGGCCGGCGTCGACGGCGCGCGCCGCCGCCTCGATCTCCGCGCGCGTCGCGCCCGCGCGCCCGTAGCCGATGTTCTCGGCCACCGTGCCGCTGAACAGGAAGGGTTCCTGCAGCACCATGGCGATGTTGCGGCGCAGGCTGTGGCGCGTCACGGAGCGCACGTCGCGGCCGTCGACCCGCACCGCGCCGCCGGTCACGTCGTAGAAGCGCGGGATCAGGTTGGCGATCGTCGTCTTGCCCGCGCCGGTCTGGCCGACCAGGGCCACGGTCTGGCCCGCCTTCACCTCGAACGACACGTCGTGCAGCACCGCGCGCCCCTTGGTGTAGGCGAAGGACACGCCGTCAAAGGCGATGTCGCCCTGGATCGCGTCCATGTCCGGCGTGCCCGGCGGGTCGGCCGGCTCGCGCTCGGCGTCGAGGATGTTGTAGATGCGCTCGCCGCCGGCGAGGGACGCCTGCACCTGCGTGTAGACCTGCGAAATGAGTTGGATGGGACGGAAGAACTGCTGCACGTAGATCAGGAAGGCCGCGACGAGTCCCACGGTGACCCCACGCGCGTGGTGGAAGACGAGATAGCCGCCGTAGCCGATCACGATGGCCGTGGCCAGCGTGGAGAGCACGTCGATGACGGGCGAGAAGGCCGAGGTGATGCCGGCGGCCGACACGTTGGCGTCGCGGTTTGCCCTGTTGCGCGCGCGGAAACGCGTGATGTTGGCCTCGGTGCGGTTGAAGGCCTGCGCCTCGCGGATGCCCACGATCTCCTCCTGCAGGTCGGCCGTCACGTCGCCGACCGTTTCGCGCGTGCGCCGGTAGGCCGTGCGGGCGCGGCGCGAGAAGAAGGAGGTGGTCAGGAGCATCACCGGGATGATGGTGTACGACACGAGGGCCAGCCGCCAGTTGTAGAGTAGCATGGCGATGACGATGCCGACGAGGCTGAACAGCGAGCCCAGGATCTGGGTCAGGCCCTGCGAGAGCAGGCCGTTGATGGTGTCCACGTCGTTGAGCACGCGGCTCATCAGGTCGCCCACCGGGTGCGTGTCGAAGTAGCCGAGTGGGAGGTGTTGGAACTGGTCGAACAGGCGCGCGCGCAGCGTCGACAGCACGCGCTGGCCGACCGCGCCGATGCGGAAGATCTGCGCGCGCGTGGCCAGAGTCCCCACGAGGTAGACGGCCAGCAGCACGAGCATCGTCACGGCCAGCCCGCCCGGATTGGGCCGCTGCCCGCGCGCCGGGTTGATGTCGGCGTCGATGGCGTGGCCGATGAGCCAGGGGCCGGCGGCGGATGCCACGGCGCCCAGCACGATAAACAGGAAGATGGCGACCAATTGCGGCCGGTAGGGGCCGAGCTCGGAGATCAGCCGCCGCGCCGTCCGCCCCCGATCCCGTGCCCGCTCATCCGGCAGCGCCGCCGTCGCCGCGAGTCCCCCGGGGCGGTTCACGCGCCCTCCGCGGTAACCAGCAGCCAGTCGCCGGTAGTCAGAAAGATGCGATAGGCCGTGGTTACGGCGCCGGTGGCTTTGTTCATCTGCTGTATAGCTCCGTTCCTAACCGACTACTGGCGACTGACTACTAGGTCGGGCTGGAGCTGTGACCCCAGTATCTCGTTGTAGAGGGCGCTCTCGCGGGTCAGCTCGTCGTGCGTGCCGCGCGCGGCGATACGGCCGTCGTCGAGCACCAGGATGAGGTCGGCGTCGCGCACGGTGCTGATGCGCTGCGCGATCACGAAGGCGGTGCGGCGGGCGTCGCGCATCAGCTGGTCGAGCGCTCGCTGGATCAGCATCTCCGTCTCGGCGTCGACGGCCGAGGTACTGTCGTCCAGGATGAGCAGTGTGGGATCGATGAGCAGGGCGCGCGCGATGGCGATGCGCTGGCGCTGCCCACCCGAGAGCCCCACGCCGCGCTCGCCGACCACCGTGTCGTAGCCCTGCGGCAGGTCGCGGATAAAAGCGTCGGCCTGGGCCGCGCGCGCCGCCACCTCGATCTGCTCTTGCGTCGCGTCGGGCTTGCCGTAGGCGATGTTGTCGCGCACGGGGCCGCTGAAGAGTAGAGCTTCTTGCAGCACGATGCCGATCTGCGAGCGCAGGCTGGCCAGCGTCACGTCGCGCACGTCGTGGCCGTCGACGAGCACGGCGCCGCCCGTCGCGTCGTAGAAGCGTGGGATCAGGTTGACCAGCGTGCTCTTGCCCGAGCCGGTCGTACCGAGCAGGGCGATCGTCTGGCCGGGCTCGACGGTGAAGCTAATCTCGTGCAGGATGTCGCGCTCGCCCGCGGGGTAGCGGAACGACACGTCGCGGAACTCCACGCGCCCCGTGATAGGTGGCAGGGCCACGGCGCCGGGCCTGTCCGTCACGTCGAGGGGGGCGTCGAGGATGTCGAAGATGCGCAGCGAGGAGGCCCCGGCGCGCGAGATCTGCGCGGCCAGGAACCCGATGGTCAGGATCGGCAGCAAGAGGAAGCTCAGGTAGGTGTTGAAGGCGATCAGCTGGCCGATAGAGATTTGCCGGCCGATGACCTGCAGGCCGCCGTACCAGACGATGATCAGCGTGCCGATGTTGGCGAGCAGGAAGACGAACGGAAAGTTGCCGGCGAGCAGCCGGATGGCCCCGACGTTCTTGTCGAGCAGGTCGTCGTTGATGGCGCGGTAGCGCGTGGTCTCGTGGTCCTCGCGCACGAAGGCGCGGATGACGCGCATGCCCTGCAGGTCCTCTTGCAAGATCGTGTTGAGGCGGCCAAGCGTCTGCTGGATCTGTCCGAAGAGCGGGCCGATGCGCCGCACGAAGCGTAGCAGCAGCGCGAAGATGGCTGGGATGATCAGCATCGTGACGAGCGTGAGGGACCAACTGATGCGCAGGAGCAGCAGGATGCTGCCGACGAGCATGACGAGCGACGAAACAAGCTGGATCACGCCGGTCCCCGCGAACGTGCGCACCTGCTCCACGTCGCTGGTGAGACGGGTCAACAACTGTCCCGTCTCCACACGGTCGTAGTAGCTGAAGGAGAGGCGCTCCAGGCGTGTGAACAGGGCGTCGCGCAAGTCGTAGGCCACGCCCTGCGAGGCGCGCTCGGACAGGTAGCCCTGCAGGAAGGTGAAGAGGCCGCGCACCACGGCCACCAGGACGAGGCCGGCCACGGCGAGGGTGATCACGGAGGCGGCGCCGCGCCTGATGCCCCCGTCGATGGCGGTCTGCACGAGTTGCGGCGTGGTCAGGTTGGCCGCCGTGACGACGAGCAGCGCGACGAGGGCGCCGGCGGCGTCGCGCGCGTGGCCGCGCAGGTAGGCCAGGACGCGGCGTAAGGCCTTGAGTCCGCCCGGCCGGTTCCCGTCCCCGCCGCGCGGACCACCCGGCCCGCCACCCGATCCGCCACCCGGCGCGCCCACAGCGGCGGGCGAGGCCGCGCCGCGCGGGCCGGCCACGGGCCCATCGTCGCGCGCCCGTCCGTTCGGCGCGGCCTCGCCCGCCACCGGTCTTTGTCGATCTGTCGCGCTCACTAGTTGTCTCCTCGCCGCATCCGCCCTATTCAGGCTACTAGGTCGCGCCGCTGGTAGCAAAAATAGAGGCGCCGGACGCATTGGCGCACGTGAGCGTGCGTTCCCGCACTGGCCCGCGACCGACGTCGCACGGCAAACCACGAGCAACTGTCTTTCGCGTCAAGGAGGCAAGCACTCATTCCTGCATTTTGGGGCCATGTGGATGTAGGCACTTTGCGACCTGTTGCTGCATCGAGTAAGTTGTGCGCCGATAGCGCGTGTACGGTCATGTCATCGAGGCCCCGATGGATTACACTGCGATCGGGTGATGTCCTGAGTCTAACCCTCGTAGGTCGGCCAGTCCTCTCCGCCGGTCTAACGAGAACCTGAGGGGACGCGACGTAAGCTGGCCGGCCCGTCTACTCAGGCGGACGTGAGGCGTTGGATCGCGTGCACGACCTGTGCGCGGAGATCATCCAGAGGCGGCGTCCGGTCGGGGTGCATCGCCAGACCGAAGGGGAACGCGGCCGACCACGAAGTCGCGAGGGACATCACTGTCGTGACCAGGAACGCCGGGGAGAATGCCGCGTCCAGGCGGTGGTCGGCCTGCGCCTGGGCGAGCGCGGCGATTTTGGCGTCGTGGGAGGCCGTTCGGCCGTCCGGGACTCCGGTGGACTGTTCGAGCGTCGACCAGGCGAGCAGCCGCATCAGGTCGGGACGGGTCATCGCGAAGTCGAACACGCGGCCGGCGAAGCCGGGCAGGTCGTCCGGCGTGAACGGACTGTCCTCATAGACGCGGGCCAGGTGCTGCTCAAGGACCGCCATGAACAGGTTCTCCTTGCTGCCGAAGTAGACGTACAGCAGATTCTTGTTGCAGCCGGCCGCGGCCGCGATCCGGTCAACCCGCGCGCCGGCCACACCATGCGCCGAGAACTCGTCCAGAGCGGCGTCCAAGATCCGCGTCTTCGTTTCGTCAGCCTTCGTCATAGCGCCTCCTCTAGGGATTCACCCGTAGCATAGCACTTGACTAACCAGTTACCTCGGAGTATACTGAAAAAATAACTGGTTAGTCAGAAAAAAAGAGGCGCCAGACATGACCGTGACGCTCATCACCGGAGCCAACAAGGGACTCGGCTACGAGACCGCCCGCCGCCTGATCGAGCGGGGGCACACCGTCTACATCGGGGCGCGCAGTGTCGCGCGCGGCGAGGCGGCCGCGGCCGCACTCGGCGCCCGGTTTGTGCAGCTCGACGTCACCGACGACGCGTCCGTGGAGGCCGCCCTGCGCGTGATCGAGGAACGCGACGGCCGTCTCGACGTCCTCGTCAACAACGCCGGTATCTCGGATGGCCGCATCGGCGTCGACGGGCTCACCGGCGCGACCGCGCTCAAGGAGTTCGACACCAACGCCGTCGGCGTCGTCCGCGTCACCCAGGCCGCGCTGCCGTTGCTCCGCAAGTCCGAGAACCCGGTCGTCGTGAACCTCTCAAGCGCCCTCGGCTCGTTCGGGGCGGTCACCAACCCGGAGCACCAGGCGTCGCACTACCCCACGATCGTCTACTCGGCGACAAAGGCGGCGGTCTCGATGCTCACGGTCGAGTACGCCAAGGCGCTGCCGGATATCAAGGTCAACGCGGTCGAGCCTGGCTTCACCGCCACCGACCTTACCGCCGGGTTTGGGGGTGGGCAGACGGCCGCGGAGGGTGCCGAGGTCATCGTGCGCCTCGCGACCATCGGCAAGGACGGCCCCACCGGCACCTTCCAGGAGAACGCGGGCGCACTCGCCTGGTAATGCCGCATCACCGCTTGATGTTCATGTATTCTCCTGGTCGATGGTCGATGGTCAGTTCCCGACTCCCGACTATCGACTCCCGACTCCCGACTCCCGACTATCGATTGATCGTGCTCATATATCGATTGATCGTGCTCATATCGGGGTAGCGCTGCCCGGCGGCGGCGCCCTTGGGCGCAATCTCGTCGAGGCGCGCGAGGTCCTCACGGCTCAATGTGATATCGGCCGCGGCGACATTCTCTTCAAGATACGTGCGCCGCTTGGTGCCGGGGATCGGCGCGATGTCCTCGCCTTGCGCCAGCAGCCAGGCCAGAGCGAGTTGCGAGGCTGTGCAGCTCTTCTCCTGGGCGCGTTCGCGGACGCGCGCGACCAGGTCGAGGTTGCGCCCGAAGTTCTCGCCCTGGAAGCGCGGGTTGTGGCGGCGAAAATCGTCGGGTCCGAAATCGTCCGGGCTCTTGATCTCGCCCGAGAGGAAGCCGCGCCCGATCGGGCTGTAGGCGACGAAGCCGACACCCAACTCCCGGCAGGTGGGCAATATCTCGTCCTCGGGGTCGCGCGTCCAGAGCGAGTATTCGGTCTGGAGGGCGCTGATCGGATGGACCGCGTGCGCGCGGCGGATCGTCGCGGGCGCGGCCTCGGAGAGGCCGAGGTAGCGCACCTTGCCGGCCGCCACGAGATCCGCCATGGCCCCGACGGTCTCCTCGATCGGCACGTTCGGGTCGACGCGGTGCTGGTAATACAGGTCGATGTGGTCGACTCCAAGCCGCTGCAGCGAGTTGTCGCAGGCCTGCCGCACGTACTCGGGCCGGCCGTTGACGCCCCTCTCGGCCGGGTCGCCCGTGCGCACGATACCGAACTTGGTGGCCAGCACGACCTCGTCGCGCCGGTTGGCGATGGCCTTGCCCACGAGCCTCTCGTTGGCGCCCATCCCGTACATATCGGCCGTGTCGAGCAGGGTGACGCCGAGCTCGACGGCGCGATGGATCGTCGCGATCGACTCCGTGTCGTCAGTCGCCCCGTAGAACTCGGACATGCCCATACAGCCCAGGCCCAACGCCGAAACGGTCAAGCCCTGTCTGCCCAATGCGCGCGTTTCCATGCCGCTCCTTCCAATCGGTCCTAGAATCTGTGTTCGTGTTCGCGATGCGCCGTCGCGAGAGTCCTCGTTGGGGCCAGCGCATAGAGCACCCACCCTAAGTGACGTATCGCCTATCCGGCGACGCGATGTCGGTACGCCGCTTGCAGACTGTCAAGAAACTCGTGGCCTATCATCAGGGTAAGTGCATCTACATCAGCTGGCAAGGACCTGGAGCACGTAGCGGTGGTCCCAGCTGGCCTTGAGGTGTGTGGCTGTGATCCCGCACCGGGCCGTGGACGCGTGCTGCAGGAGCGTCAGCGCCATGCGCCGCCGCAGGGCCAGGTGGTGGGCCGCGTGTCCCGTGCGCACCCGGCTCTCGTCCTCCCGGAAGGCGACATCGAGCGTCCAGTGTAGGCTGTTCTCACTACCCCAATGGGCGCGCACCGCGTTGTTGAGGATCCGGGCCATACGCGGGCCAGCAAGGCTGGAGAGGTCGTAGCGCACCTCGTGGCTCACCTGGTCGCCGCAGCGCCGCTCGGCGCGCACCAGCGCGATGCTGCGGAGGTTAGGACTCGTTAAACAATAACGTCCCGGTTTGGCACGGGCGCGGGGGGCGCGCGCCCTCCGTACGGGGTCGGATCGTGTAGTTCCAAGAGGGACAGACGTCGTGGGTCGTGAGGTTGAGCGTAGCCATCTCCGCGTCCGAGACGCGCAGGCCGGTGGCGTAGGCGCCCTCAAGCCGCTCCGCCCGCACGTCCAGGTCTGTCGCCGTGGTCGTCCCACGGATCAACGCCACCAGTGTGTCCCACGTCCGCAAGGGCGTGGCCGCCCAGTTGAGGCTGATCGGACCGAACAAGCGATGCTCGATCGGGTTCCACTTGGAACAGCCCGGTGGATAGTGGCAGACCGTCACCGTCAGCCTGCGGCGGTCGCACAAGTGCTCTTGGAGTTGCTGCTTCCACAGCCGCGTCCGGTAGCCGTTGCTGCCGCCGCCATCGGCCAGGAGCAGCAGGTGGGCGGCGCCGGGGTAGGTCGCGCGCCCCTCCGTGTCCCACCAGCGGGCGAGGGCGTCCACGGCGAACTGCGCCGTATCGCCCGAGGCACCGACGTAGACCGTGCCCCGGTTGTGCGCCACGTCGTAGATCCCGTAGGGCACTGCTTGCCCCTGCGCGTCGCTCAGGAAATCATGCACGTTGACCGCCTCCGCCTCCCGGCTCCACGCCCGCCCGGCATTCTTGAAGGCGCCGATGAGTTCCTTCTTCTTGGTATCCACGCTGATGACGGGCAACCCCGCCGCCGCGAACGCCTGGCGCTGGTCCGCGATGTGAGCGAACTGGGCGTCGCGGTCGGGATGGCCGGCCCGCGCCTCGGCCTTCTTGGCGTTGACGTGCAGGGCATAGTCCAGCTTCTTGAGCAGCCGGCCCACTGTCGGCGGGCTCACCGCGTGCCCCACCGCGCCCAAGCGGGCGCTCAACGTCTGCAAGCTGCTGCGCACCCACTTCTGCTCGCTCATGGGATCGCCCGCTGTCTCCGGGGCCACCAGCTTCTCCAGCGCCGGGATTATGGCCGGATCTTTTTTTCGGTGAGGGGCCGGCCCGCGCCGGGCTGGCGCACCCGCGCGGCCGCACAGTCCGTCAACTCCGCGCCCATCTCCGCGCGGCCCCGCCGGATCGTCTGCTCGTCCATCCCTGTGATCTGGGCCAGCAGGCGATCACCCCCATGGCCGATCCGGTGGGACTCCAGCGCCGCGTACCAGCGCCGCTGCGCTTCGTCCAACCGACTCAGGAACACATTCATCCGCCGATGCAGGGCGCGCGGGGTGCTCACCCTCTTGCTGGCACTGCGGACACTGGCACTCCACGACCGTTGACGCCACCATCTCGACCTCCTGGAGAAGCACACCCTGATTGATGCCTCATTCTACCCCGCTACGCCATCTGACGACAGAACTGAGCGGCGAAAACGGGAAGTTATTTCTTAACGAGTTCTTAGCCCAGCGATGTGGTTGCGGTGCGTAGGTCGTTCAGGGCGGTAAGTGCATGGTGTGCGAGCCCTGTGGAGTCATTGCGGTCGCTCTGAGACCAGCGGGCGTAGCCCTGTTTGAGGGCGAGGACTCCTAGTTCGCTGGCTACGTGTGCGGTGGCGTCGGGGACGCCGCGCGCGGTGAGCGCGGCTGTCATGGCGGCGGCGAGGCCGACGTGTTTGAGGGCGTCGCGCTCTTGCAGTTCAGTGCTGGCTGCGACGGCTGCTTGCAGGCGAGGCCCGAGCTCGCGGCTGGTTGGTCCCATTGCACTCGAGGCGCGTTTGAGCCCGGCGGCGACCGCCTCAAGCGGGCTGGCGCTCGCAGGCGCCCCGGCAATCCCCTCGCTCAAGAGCTGGCTCAATGTCTCTTGCCCGGCCACCAAGACCTCACGCTTGTCGGAGAAGTGCCGGAAGAAAGTACTTCGCGTGACCCCGGCACGCTCGGCGATCTGCGCCACCGTGGTGGCGTCGTACCCCTGCTCGGTGAACAGGTCGACGGCCGCGACGACAAGTCGCTCTCGCGCCCACGGTTGCCATCGAGCCATGCCATCATCGTAACCGATGCGACAGGTGTCCCGTCGTTCTGCTATAGTGATGGGACAACAGTCCCGTCACTCTGCAGGAGAGCCTCATGCACGTCTTCGTCACCGGCGGCACCGGCACAATCGGCACCGCCGTCGTCGCCGAACTGCTCGGCAACGGCCACACCGTTCTCGCGCTGGCCCGCTCGGACAGTTCCGAGCAGACCCTTAAGGACGCCGGCGCCGAGGTGCTGCGAGGAGGGCTGGCGGACCTCGACGTCCTGCGGTCCGGAGCCGCCCAGTCCGACGGCGTGATCAGCCTCGCGTTCGGACGCGACTACAGCAGCCCGGACGCGCTCGCGGCATCCATCACCGAGGAGAGCGCCGCCATGGCCACGTTGGGAGAAGCGCTCATCGGCAGCGACCGCCCGATCGTCACAGTCTCCGGAACACCCTGGGTGGCGGGTCGCCCCTCCACCGAGGCCGATCCGGTGCCGACCGACGGACCAGTGGGCGGCCGGGGCCGTTCGCAGATTGCGCTGCTGGATCTGGCATCGCGCGGTGTGCGCGCCACGGCTGTCCGCATGCCGCGCACGGTCCACAAAGAGGGCAAGGGCGGATTCGCCGGCCTGCTGACCGATCAAGCGCGCCGCACTGGGGTATCCGGCTACCCGGGCGACGGAACCCAGCGCTGGCCAGCCGTGCACGCTCTCGACGCAGCCGTCCTGTTCCGGCTGGCCCTCGAATTGGCCCCGGCCGGAACGGCCTGGCACGCCGTCGCCGACGAGGGCGACGCGGTACGCGACATCGCGACGGTCATCGGTCGGCGACTGAGCCTTCCGGTCGAGGCCGTGCCTGAGGAGAACTTCGGCCCGTTCGGCGCGATCTTCGCGATGGACCAGCCCGCCTCCAGTGCCCACACCCGCGAGGCCCTCGGGTGGGAGCCGACACCCCCCAGTCTCCTCGACGACCTGGAAAACATTCAGCCCTGAAACCTTGGGCGATTTTGTCGCGCGGCACATCAAAGCACTGCCAACTTCTTGATGCAAGACAGTCATGCTGGCCGGGTGACAGGCGGGATGACACCTGGGCGGTCGCGGTTGACGCTCGCCGAGCGGTCCGCGCTGTCGAGCGCCGGCCCCGCGGATGGGCCGCCCCCGCCGGGCGCGGTCGACGTACCGGCGGATGCCCGGCCGGCAGTGGTCCGGCACTGCTGGGTGAGCGGTCTGCCCGAGACGCAGGGGCGCTGTGCCGGCCTGGTCGCGGAGTGGGTTCGCCGCGACGGGTGCTGGTGCGCCCGGGTGGTGTACGCCGTCGACGACGGCGGGGCCGTCGTGCTGGTGGAGGCTTGGGTCTCGGTACCCCTATGACATCCGCGGCCCGGCCGGGGGGGGTGCCGTCAGCGCACCCCCCCGTAGCTTGACTTGCGCTGGCGGTACGCCTGGGCGCGCAGGGCGTTCTGCTCGCGCTTCACCTCGTCGCGGCACAGGTCGGGGGTTTCTGCATATCCCCCCGAAAAGGTGCAGTAAGCTGTTTCTATAGCAAAAGTGATCAGGCGATAGGCTCATCCCTGAACCATTGCGCCAAGAACGTGGTCTCACAAGGTACACTCTTTGAGACATCGTCGGTTTCGTGTCGCACAAGTCGTCTCAAAATGCTCGTCTCGTAGCATCTGAGAGATTCTGAGACACTAAATGCGCGGCGGATTCCCTTAATGCACCTTTTCGAGGGGATATGCAGAAACCCCCAGATTGCCGCCGGATGGCGACACAGGTGGAGGCGATGTCCTTCTCCTTGGAAAAAGAAACCGCGCCACGCTCCGGTCAGATGGTGCGCGCGGCCTGTTGCCCCCACGATGTTTGATGTTTGAGCATGGCGTTGAGGATGGTCAGCAGCTTATGCATGCAGGCGGTGAGCGCTACTTTCTTGGGCTTGCCGGCAGCGAGCAGCCGCTGGTAGAACGGTTTGATGACCGGGTTGTGGCGCGCGGCCACGACCGCCGCCATGTACAAGGCCTGCCGCGCCTGCGCCCGCCCTCCCCAGATCGCGCGCTTCCCCCGGTACTTCCCGCTGTCGCGATTGAACGGCGCCACGCCGACGAGGGCCGCGAGGCGTTTGTGCTCCACGGCGCCAAGCTCGGGCAGCGTGGAGAGCAGGGTGGCCGACACCACCGGGCCAACACCCTTGACGCTGCGGAGCCGCGCATCGTTCTCCCGCCACAAGGGGCTGCGCCGGATCGCCCGCTCCACCTCCGCGTCGAGCGCGGACACCTCGGCCTCCAAGAACGCGACGTGCGCCTCGATCCGCTCCCGCAACGGCACGACCGCGCCATGCAAGCGGTTCCGTTCGGCCGTGAGCATGCCCACCACCTGCCGCCGGCGTGTCACGAGGTCAGAGAGCGCACGGGCCTCGTCGTCGCGCATGGGCTGGACCGTTGGCCGTGCCACCTCTGCGAAGTGAGCCAGCATGCGGGCATCGAGCGCATCCGTCTTGGCGAGCTGGCCGATGGAGCGGGCGAAGTCGCGCGCCTGGCGGGGGTTAATGACCGCGATGGGGAATCCGGCCCCGCCAAGGCGGCGACGACGGGACGCTCGTACCCGCCGCTCGCCTCGACGACGATCAGTGACGGGGCCAGGCCCGCGAGCCGGTTGCGCAGGTCATCAATCCCCGCGTCGTCGTTGGGGACGGACCAGGAGGTCCCGGTCGGCCGCACGGCGATGTCTAAACGGTCCTTGGCGATGTCGATGCCCACATATATAGCGGTGTCCACGTTGTATCCTCCCTCAGATCCGACCCACGCTTGCGAGATGCGGGCTTGGACGCCCGGGCAACTGTTCGGGTTCAGCCGGGTGAAGGGCGCGACGACCAGGACTCGTGGACGGTCTCGATGGACCAAGCGAACGGCGGCCTGTCGCGCCCGGTGGTGGGCCAGGTACCAGGGCCACACGTTCAAGATACAAGCGCTACAGTGTCTCGGCCGCCAGCGCGCATTGCCAGTGTGTTTGAACCGGCCTGGACCGGCGCCGCGCGAGGCATGTCCCTTGCCGTAGAGTCAGACGCCCTGCTCGACGGTTATCGCTTTGTGAGGAGACCATGAACACCGCATCCGATTCATCCAGTTATCTGCGCGCCGCGACACTAGGCTTCATGGCGGGCCTGCGCTCGATGACGCCCTTCGCGCTGCTCTCGGCGGCGGCGCAACGCCAGGGCTCGCCGGCCGGCTTCGCCGCGTCGCAGCCCGCGCCGCTCAGCCTGCTGCGCTCGCGGGGTACGCTCGTCGTCACGTCTTTGGCGGCCGTGGGCGAACTCGTCGGCGACAAGCTGCCGTTCACGCCCAGCAGGACCAAGCCGGTCCCGCTCGGCGGTCGCATCGCCATCGGGGCCTTGGCGGGGGCGGCGGTCTGCCGCGACGCGCGCCTCAACCCTGTCGTCGGCGCGCTGCTCGGCGGGGCCGCCGCGACCGGAGGCAGCTACGCCGGGGCGGCCTACCGTAAGGCCGCCACGAGCGCGACGGGCGCGCCCGACTTCGTCTGGGCCCTGCTCGAGGACGCCACGGCCCTTGGACTCGGCTTCACGGCGCTGCGGCGGTACTTCGGCTAAATGCTTCCAGAGTGAACATTTATCCTGGTAGGCCGCTGTAGAGAAGGCCGCGGAACAGGTAACTGTCCCGCGGCCTTCCAAGCTTATGGCTATTTCACCACGCTATCCGGCAACTGCCGGTCGATCGCCGGCTACGCTAGAATAGGTGCGCCGAGTGACCGACGAACACCACGGCTATGGCGATGGCGGCGATGACGAGGACCATGGCGATGGCCCACGTCAGATTGTTCGTCGCCGCACCGCGCGCGCCGCTGTTGCGATCGTAGTCGCCGCCGCCGCTGGGGTCCACGTTAATCTGGCTCATTGCTCTCTCCTTCTGCCTTTCTACCTGGCTACAGCCCCGCACATTCTATATATCGGCCGGGGCCGCCCTGTTCTGTACGCCGATCGAGCCGTTCTACCATGTGTGGCTGGGGCCTTTCACAGGCCCGACCCGAACGCTCTGTGGTTACCTTAAGGCAGAAAGCATGCCATCGAGCGGTCGGGTCGGTGGCACGCCTTTTGCCGCACACCTCCTCGGCAAGCGACGCGACACGTGAGAATCGGCGAATCGCGAATTACAAGGAACGGAGGGGACGACGATGCGCTTACAGGGCAAGGTGGCGGTCATCACGGGGGCGGCCACGGGCATCGGGCAGGCCATCGCGCAGGTCATGGCCCGCGAGGGCGCGGCGGTCACGATCGACTACGTGGGGCCGCGGGAGGCGGCTGACGCGGTCGTGCAGGGTATCCAGGGGGCGGGCGGCAAGGCCCTGGCCGTGGCGGCGGATGTCTCACAGCCAGACCAGGTGCAGAGCCTGATCGACCAGACCGTCGCCGCGTTCGGCCACCTCGACATCATGGTCAACAACGCCGGCATCGAGCAGAAGCATCCCTTTCTGGAGATGCCGCTGGACGTGTGGAACAAGATCATCGCCGTCAACCTGACCGGCCCCTGGCTGGGCAGCCAAGCCGCGGCTCGGCAGATGACCAAGCAAGGGGGCGGCGGGCGCATCATCAACATCTCCTCGGTGCACGAGGACCTGCCGATGCCCACCAACGCGCCCTACTGCGCGGCCAAGGGCGGCCTGCGCATGCTCATGCGCACCATCGCGGTCGAGCTCGCCCCGCACGGTATCACCGTCAACAACATCGGCCCCGGCGCCATCGATACACCGATGGACGCGCCGCTCAAGGCGCAGCCCGAGCTCATGAAGGAGTTGCTCGCCGAGATCCCGCTCGGGCGCATGGGCCGGCCCGAGGAGGTCGCCGAGCTGGCCGTCTACCTGGCCTCCGACCCCGCCGCCTACGTCACGGGCTCGACCTTCTTCATCGACGGCGGCATGCTGCGCCAATCCGGCAGCCTGTAGCACAGCGCATAGCAGGCTCAGCGCGCTCGGCGCCGTGCCAATGGAGGACGGTAGAGGCGTATACCGGCACACGAAGGCGCGGGTACGTAGTACTCGTCGACGGCCCGCTCGACGCGAGGGGGCAAGGGATGATCGTCGTCTATCATGACTAGTCCGATACCCCGGTCGTGCAGGAGGGCAACGACCCTGTCGGCCTGGACTCGCGCCACGCTGTCTCCACGCCGCACGCGTATCGTCCAGTTGAACGTGTCGCTCAAGCCAAGCGCGAGGTGACGCTGGGCGAGGAACGCGGCGTATGGAGGGGCGATGACCGGGAGAGCGACAGGTATCGCGCCCGCTAGTAGCCGTTCCGTGCAGGCCAAGCCCGGCGACGGTCTGGCGGACGTGACAGCCACGGCATCATCGCGGGCCTCCAAAACTTGGCCTACGATGAGTAAGACGGCAAAGGCCATGCCGAAACATGCGTACAGGGGCCGGGTAGTTCGCCCTTGGCGCCACGCCACCAGGGCACGGCGCAAAACAACGATGGCGCACAGAGCGATGGCAGGTTCACCAGCCAGCATCTCGGGAGCGAGTGATCCCACAGAGATAGCTGCGCCGAGGGTTAGCAGCCCGCCCACGAGGTAGAACGCGAGCAATCGGCATGGCCCGTCGTCGCGCGCGGCAAAGACCGCGCCGGCGAGAGCCGTTAGCGCCGTTAGACCTTCGACGTTCCAGACATAACGGAGTGTAGCGGCAAAATTCTGCCACGAGAGCGTCGATCCAACGTGCGCCAGATACGCGCCATCGATGTACGTTCCACCTATAACGAAGTAGCCGAGACCCGTGGCAACGAGAAGCGTCCCCACGGCCGCGAGGCCAAAGGGGCCGGCAAGGGCGCGTCGCGTCAGGAGCAGATAGGCTGCAAGGGCGAGGGCTATGGGGACAAAAGTCAGCTTCGCCAGGATAAAGACGGCGCACCCCGCGCCGGCGAGGAGGGCGCGTCGCACGGACAGGCGCGTGAGTAGCAGGGTACATAGGACTCCGCCAAGTGTGATCAGGATATTCGGCTCGAACCGCGCATCGAAGAGAAAGCCCATCGGCAGCAGAAGGTACACGACGCACGCCATAGCCGCACTAACGGCCGTGAAGCCGCAGGCGCGCGCAAGGGCCAATACGCCGACGACCGTGGCGGCGCGGACTACGAGGGCGAAGGCCAGAAACACTTCGGCTCGCGGCCACAAGTGATAAACGGCGGCGCCGAGCAAATACAGTCCCGGCGTCTGCTGGCCCAGCACATCGCCGTAGAGTGTCGCCCCGCGCTGTAGTTGCCACGAGTCATAGGCGTAGTCGCCCCCGACATCCGTGGCTGAGGCGGGAAAGGTATGCCACGTCACCGCCGTATATAGGGCGACGAGCGCCAGGGTCAGGCCAAGCGCCCCTGTCCATGGCGCTGCGCAGGCGACCCTACGGCGACCAGGGACCACAGCCGTCATAGCGCCACGCAAATCTCCTCCACACGATCTCGCTATGTGGAATGGCGCCCTCCCTATACCGCTCTCCTTGTATGTAGGATAGATCAGCCATTATGGTCATGCCCCGCATAAGTATCCGATCGATCCGCCCACAGTATAGACCGGATATACCGGATGCCTTCAGAGAGTTACGCCGCTTGCGCTGACTCCTGACCAGCGAAACCGCCGGGGTAGCGGTCCAGCCAGGTGTCGAGCTCGTGGCCGTCCATAGTCTCGACCTCGTAGAGGTGGTCGGCGATGGCCGCGAGCGCGGCCTGCCGCGCCGTCACCAGCACGCGGGCCCGCGCGTAGGCCGTCTCGACCAGCCCGCGCACCGCGGCGTCGATCCTGGCCGCCAGATCCGGGCTGACCAAGTCGCCCTCGCCGACGCAGATATGCCCCAGCTCGCTCATGCCGAACTCGGTCACCATGCGTCGCGCAATGGCGTTGGCCTGCGCGATGTCCTGCTGCGCGCCCGTCGTGACCTCGCCGAAGAACAACTCCTCGGCGGCGCGCCCGCCCATGATGCCGACCATGCGCTCCGCCAGCGCCGAGGTCGTCAGGAGGTAGTGGTCCTCGGCCGGCATGCTCACCGTGATGCCCAGGGCGGCGCCGCGCGCGATGGCCTGCACTTTGGCCACCGGGTCGCAGTGCGGCAGGAGCTTCATCACCAGCGCGTGCCCCACCTCGTGGTAGGCGATGACGCGCTTGACCGCCGGCGCCATCACCCGGCTCTTGAGCTCAGGCCCGGCCAGCACGCGCAGCAGCGCCGCGTCCAGGTCGCCCTGCGACACGCGCTCGCGCCGTTCGCGCGCCGCCAGGAGCGCCGCCTCGTTGACCACATTGGCCAGGTCGGCGGGGGCCATCCCGCCGGTCTGCCCCGCCAGCCGGTCCAGGTCCACCCCGTCCTCGAGCCGTACGCGCGCCGCATGGAGCTTCAGCACCGCCCGGCGGCCCACCCGGTCCGGTGCGCCCATGGTCACGCGGCGGTCGAAGCGGCCGGGCCGCAAAAGCGCCGCGTCGAGCATGTCGGGCCGGTTGGTCGCCGCGATCACCACCACGCCGGAGTCGCCCGCGAAGCCGTCCATCTCCACCAGCAGCTGGTTGAGCGTGTGCTCGCGCTCGTCGTTGCCGCCGCGCGCCCCGCTGGAGCGCTTGCCGCCCACGGCGTCGAGTTCGTCGATGAACACGATGGCCGGCGCGACCTTGCGCGCCTTGACAAATAGATCGCGCACGCGCGCCGCCCCGACGCCGACGTACATCTCGACGAAGGCCGAGCCCGAGATGCTGAAGAAGGGCACGCCCGCCTCGCCGGCCACCGCGCGCGCGAGCAGCGTCTTGCCCGTCCCCGGCGGCCCCGAGAGTAGCACGCCCTTGGGGATGCGCGCGCCGATGCGGCGGAAACGCTCGGGGGTGGACAGGAACTCGACCACCTCGGCCAGCTCGCCCTTGGCCTCGTCGACCCCGGCCACGTCGTTGAACCTGACCGGCGACGTCACCGGCTGCTCGGCGCTGGCGACGGCGGGGGCGACGCGCAGCCGGTTGCCCGCCCCCGTCGAGCGCAGCGAGTACAGCACTACGCCGACCAGCAGCACGGTCATCCCGCCGCCGAGCAGGGTACCGAGGTTGATCGGCGGGTCGGTGCCCACGCTGACCTGCGCGCCGCCCGCCATCAGGGCCGGTGTGACGACTTGCCCCGGCTCCTTGTGCGTCATCAGCGCGCGCCCGGCGCGTGTGGTCGCGTGCACGGTCCCGTCGGGGTCGATCACGGCGGAGGCGATGCCGTGGCCGGCGGCTAGGCGCAGCAGCGTGCTCAGGGGAACTTGTTGCTGCCGTGGCCCCAGGGCGCCGAAGGCGAGCAGGACCAGGACGAGCAGGAGGGGGGCGGCGGCCAGCAGCGCGATGGCGCGGTGTGCGCGTTTGAGCATGGAAGACTCCTCCGTGGCGGTGTTCGAAGCTCTCTATTGCCCCTAGCAAACACGACTTTTGGAGGGTCTTCCATCACCAATTCGGGCTATACCGGGAACACCTCGCGGCGCGTCGTCGCCGCCTCGAACGCCGCGGGGTCGGGCTCGACGCCGAGGCCCGGTCCGCTTGGCGCCGAGAGCGTGCTGTCGTCGTTCAGGACGAAGTCGGGGAAGGCCACGTCGCGCGCGTAGTAGCGCGCGCTGGCCGAGATGTCCCCCGGCAGCGTGAAGCCGGGCAGCGAGGCCAGCGCGACGTTGTGCGCGCGCCCGATGTTCGTCTCCAGCATGCCGCCGCACCACACCGGGATGCCGCGCGCCCGGCACAGGTCGTGGATCTCGCGGCTCCGACGGTGCCCGCCGACGCGGCCGGGCTTGATGTTGATCACGCGGCAACTGCCCAGGTCGAGCGCGTGGCGCGCGTCGTCGGGCGAGTGGATGCTCTCGTCCAGGCAGATGGGCGTGCGCAGCCCGCGCTGCAGCGCGGCGTGGTCCACGATGTCGTCCGGCCCCAGCGGCTGCTCGATCAGCAGCAGGCCGAGGGGGTCCATGCGCGCGAATATGGGCGCGCTGGCGAGGGTGTAGGCCGAGTTGGCGTCGACCTGCGTGAGGGTGTCGGGGAAGGCGACACGCACGGCCGCGACGTACGCCTCGTCGCGGCCGGGGGCGATCTTGAGCTTGACGCGCGCGTAGCCGTCCGCGACGTAGACCGCGACGGTTTCTACGAGGGCCGAGGGCGAGGCCTGGATGCCCACGCTCACGCCCACGGCCACGCGGTCGCGCTCGCCGCCAAGCAGCGCGCGCAGGGACAGGCCGTCGCGCCTGGCGGCGAGGTCCCAGCAGGCCATCTCCAGGGCGGCCTTGGCCATGTTGTGGCCGCGGACAGGCGCGAACAGATCCCACACGGCCATGGGGTCGTCGAGGCCGGCGTTGAGCAGGCGCGGCGCCAGGTAGTCCCGCAGCACGTGCCACGCGGTGTCGACCGTTTCGTAGGAGTACCAGGGGCCGTCGCCCGCGACACACTCGCCGTATCCGGTCAGGCCCTCGGCGTGGACGGCGACGATGATGCACGGCCGCTCGGTCTCCGTGCCGAAGCTGGTGGTGAAGGGGCTGACCAGCGACAGCGCGATCCGCCGCAACTCGATGGATTCGATCTTCATGCTCTCTCCCACTAACCCGCGCCCGCGACGGCAGGCCGGCTGTCCGCCGGCGCTCCCGGTAGACTACGGCGCCTCACCGGGCAACAGCAAATAGGCGCCGCCGGCGAAGTCGCGGACCACGTACCCGCGCGCGAAGGCCCACTCGAAGGCCTGGCGCACGGCCATCCGCCAGGCCAGCGCCGCCGCGGGGTCCCGCTCTTTGATGTGCGTGATGTCGGCCGGTACCCCGACCGAGAGCGGCGCGCCGGTCGGCGGGTCGTCGAGATGTAATACAGGCGCCCCGGCCTCGTCGGTCAAGATCAGGAGTGGCGCCGCGCCCGTGGGGACACGCGGCGATCCAGGCGACGTAGGCGTAGGCGTGCGCAGGCGCCACTCCACGAGCAGCCGGTCCGTCGGTAGGCCGTTGTTGAAGCGATCCTCCATGGGGCCGTAGTAGTCCTCGTAGTAGGCGCCGCTGGTCGCGCCCAGCTTATGCAGGTTGAGGTGGGCGTTGCGCGCGATCAGCGGGTCGAAGGTCCAGGTCATCAAATCCAGCCCCTGCGTCAGGGCGCGCGCGCGCTGCTCGCGCTTGAGCGCCGCGCCGATGCCCCGCCCCTGGTAGTCGGGATCGGTGGCGAGCATGTGCGAGGCGTGGTACAGCCGCCCGTCGCGCCGGGCCAGCAGGCCGAACGCGAATCCAACCAGGCGGCCGTCGTCGTAGGCCCCGAGCAGGATGCCGCCGCTCGCGGCGGCGATGCCCAGCATGGCGGCCGGGACCACCTCGCGGGGTGTCATGCCCCAGGCGCGCAGTTGCGCCTCCTCGACCTGCGCGATCAGCGCGAGCTCGCGCACCTCCTCGATAACGATACCCTCGCCCCCGCCCCCATGCGCCGACAGCGCCGCGCCGGCCCTCTCTCTATCTCCCGCTAAGGACATGACCTGCTCCAGAGACATCTCGCCGATCCATGTGGCGCGCCGACAGCGCCGCGCCGCGCCGAGAGCGTAGCGCCCCGCGCCGGTCTACCCCTCCCAGGGTTCCACACCGAGGTCGCGGCCGGCCATATGATCCCGGCGTCCGCGATGCGATTGGCGCCCGCACAGAGCGAGCGCACATTTCCCATCTTCTTTTCCGGCGCTCCATATGTTACCATCCGGTCATTAGCACTTGTTCTCGCTAAGCACTTGTTTCTCGCTATCAGTATGCACAGGGAAGGAAACTAGATGTCACGGACGTATCGCTCCATGTCGCGCCTGCGCGGCGCGGGCTCTCTCCTCGCCGCTGGATCGGTTGTCGTAGCCGGCCTGGGCCTGCGTCCGGCCGCGCCCGCGCGGGCGGCGGGCGGGACACTCGTCGTCGCCCGCGATATCACGGATGGGAAGACGATGGACCCCGGCCGCTTCTATGAGTTCACGTCGAACGCCATGGCTACGAACTGCTACGACACACTCGTGACCTTCAGGGGCGCCGATACCGCGCGGGCGCAGCCGGACCTGGCGACGAGCTATAGCGTCGGCGGGGGCGGCAAGGTCTTCACCTTCCACCTGCGCCACGACGTGCGTTTCAGCGGCGGCAATCCGATGATGGCCGCCGACGTTGTCTTTTCGTACCGGCGGCTCCTCTACCTCAACGACAACCCCGCCTTCCTCGTCGCCGGGGTGACCGACGTCCGCGCCCTCGACGCGTACACCGTGCGCATCACGCTCGGCGCCCCCGATGTTTCGTTCCTCGCCGCGCTGGCCGACAACAACTTCGGTGTGCTCGACTCCAGGCTGGTCCGGGCGCACGGCGGCGACGACTCGCCGCAAGCGGCCAAAAGAGACAAGGCGACGACATTCCTGGACACGCAGTCGGCCGGCACCGGCGCCTTCCGCATGACCGAGTGGTCGCGCCGCCAGCAGATCGTGATGGAGCGCAACCCGCACTACTGGGGGCCGCGCGCGCCCATGGACCGGCTCGTCTACCAGAATCAGCAGGACGCGGCGACGCAGCGCCTGCTGGTGCAGCGCGGCGCCGTCGACGTGGCGGAGAACATCTCGCTGCAGCAGGCCCAGACCCTGCAGAACGACCCCTCGGTGCAGGTCGTCAAGGGCAACACGCTCGACCTCATCTACATCGGCATGACGCTCAGCCCGGCGCGCTCCAAACCGCTCTCCGACAAGCGCGTGCGCCAGGCCGTGCGCTACGCCGTCGATTACGACGGCATCTTGCAAGGGCTGCTGCACGGCGTGGGCACGCGCCCCAACAGCATGATCCCCGTGGGCATGCTCGGCAACCCGGCGGGCACGAACAGCGCCCTGCTCGCGCGCGCCGACCTGGCGCGCGCCCGCGCGCTGCTCACGGAGGCCGGCTATCCCAACGGGTTCTCCGTCAAGCTTTCCTACGACGTCAACACGACGTTCGACGGCGTGAGCTACGATCCCCTCGCGGCGAAGCTGCAGAACGACCTGGCGCGGGTCAACATCAAGGTCACGCTCGACCCGCAGCAAGACACGGTGCTGCTGCCGGCCTACCGAGCCCAGAAGCTGCAGATGCTCTTGTACAACTGGGGCGTCGACTTCCCCGACCCGCATGACTACGCCGCCCCCTTCTCCCCCGGCGGCGGGCCGGCCAAGCGCATGTTCTACACGTCCAATAAGGGCCTGGCGGCACTCGTGACGAAGGCCGACAGCATCAGCGACAACTCTCAGCGCGCCGCGCTCTACCGGCGGGTGCAGCAGACGTGGCTCGACGACAGCCCCTGGATCGGTCTGGTGCAGCCGCAGAACATTATCGTGTTGGCCAAGAACATCAAGGGTTACACCTATTCGCCGGTCTTGCCGAGCAACTTCCGCGCCGTTTCGAAATGAACCTGCCCACCTACATCCTGCGCCGCCTGCTCCTGACGATCCCGATCCTGGTCGGCGTCACGCTGGTGACGTTCACTATCTCGCACGCTATCCCGGCCGACCCGATCATCGCCAGCCTCGGCCAGCGCGCGCAGGATGACCCGAGCATCGTGGCGCGCTACCGCCACCAATGGGGCTTCGACCGCCCGCTCCCGCTGCAGTACCTGTTCTACTTGTGGGGCCTGCTGCACGGCGACCTTGGCGTGTCCATCGTTACGCGCAACCCCGTGACGAGCGACCTGGCGCAGTTCCTGCCGGCCACGATCGAGCTGAGCACCGTGGCCCTGCTGATCAGCCTGCTCGTCGGCGTCCCGCTCGGCGTGCTCTCGGCGGTGCGGCGCAACCGCTTCACCGACCACCTGGCGCGCTTCGTGTCACTGATCGGCGTGTCGACGCCCGTGTTCTGGCTGGGGCTCGTCGGCCTGCTGGTGCTGTGGTACCGCCTGCGGCTGCTGCCGGGTCCGACGGGGCAGTTCGGCACCTCGGTCACGGCCCCGCCGGTGGTGACGCGCGCGGGCGTCGTCGACAGCCTGCTGGCGGGCAACGTCCCGGCGCTCGGCAACGCGCTGCTCCACCTGCTGCTGCCGGCGCTCGTGCTCGGCGCCTACACCATGGGCATCATCACTCGCATGACGCGCGGCTCCATGCTGGAGGTGCTGGTGCAGGACTACATCCGCACCGCGCGCGCCAAGGGCCTGCGCGGTGGGGCCGTCGTGTTACGCCACGGCCTGCGCAACGCCATCATCCCCACGCTGACGCTGGCTGGCCTGGCCTACGGTTCGCTGCTCTCGGGCGCCGTGCTGACCGAGACGGTGTTTTCCTGGCCGGGCATCGGTCTCTATGCCACGCAGACGGCCGGCGCGGCCGACTTCCCGGCCATTATGGGCGTGACGCTCGTCACGGCGATCATTTACCTGGCCATCAATCTGGTAGTCGACGTGCTCTACGCGGTGCTGAACCCGCAGGTCAGGTTGGGCTAGCCGTGGGCGCGAGCGCGGTCGAGATAGCGGGCGACGCGGGCGCGGTCGAGACGGCCGCGGCGCTCGGCGCAGGTCGCCGGCGGCTGTGGCGCACCCTGCTGCGCAACCGCATGGCCGTGGCCGGCGGAGCGGTTGTGCTTTTCTGGGCTTTGGTATCCATCCTCGCGCCGCTCATCGCGCGCTACGACCCGATTTCGTCGCAGGACGCCTACCGCACGCTGGCCGCGCCCTCGAGCGCGCACCTGCTGGGGACCGATGAGGTAGGGCGCGACCTGTTCAGTCGCCTCCTCTACGGCGGACGCGCCTCGCTTGGCATCGGCGTGGGCGTGGTCGGCGCGGGCGTGCTGCTGGGCCTGCTCCTGGGGGGTATCTCCGGCTTCGCGGGCGGGGCTGTCGACGAGGTGATCATGCGCTTGGCCGACATCGTGCTGGCCTTCCCCATCCTGGTGCTGGCTATGGCCGTGAGCGCGGCGCTCGGCCCCAGCCTGTTCAACGTGGCGCTGGCCATGGGCCTCGTGTGGTGGCCGACCTACGCGCGCGTGGTGCGCGGGCTAGTGCTGGAGCTGAAAGAGCGCGAGTTCGTCACGGCCGCGCGCGCCGTCGGGGTGGGCGAGTGGCGCATTCTATGGCGGACCGTGCTGCCGAACACGGTGGGCGCGGTGGTCATCCTGGCCACGCTCGACGTGGGCAACGCCATCCTGACCGTGGCCGGCCTCTCGTTCATCGGCTTCGGCGTCCCGGCGCCGCACCCCGAGTGGGGGGCCATCATCAGCGAGGCGCAGAAGTATCCCGACCAGTGGTGGCTCGCCGTGTTCCCGGGCATCGCTATCTTCACGGCTATCATCGGGTTCAACTTCTTCGGCGACGCCGTGCGCGACGCCCTGGACCCGCGCACGCGCTGATATAGGGTGACCGCGCAAGCGACAGGAGGGGTGTACCCATGACCGCCATGCCGACGACACACACGTTCACGGTGTTCGACGGCCACAACGACGTGCTGCTCTCATTGTACAAGGGGACGCGTACGTTCCTGGAGCGCGGCCCGGAGGGCCACATCGACCTGCCCCGCGCGCGTGAGGGCGGCCTCGGGGGAGGATTCTGCGCCGTTTTCGTGCCCTCCGCCCCCGCCTCGCCGTCGGGCGACCCCGGCATTGACGCCGCGACGGCCCTCGCCCTGCACGACGACCTCGCGCGCATGCCGCCGACCCCCGAGCTGGGTCCCGCGCAGCAGACGGCCATGGCCATGATGTCCACCCTGTTCCGCCTCGAGCGGGAGTCTCAGGGGCAGGTCAAGGTCGTGCGCGACGCGAGTGAGATCGAAGGGTGCCTGGAGACGGGCGTCTTCGCCGCCCTGCTGCACTTGGAGGGCGCCGAGGCCATCGACGCCGACGGGGACGCGCTGGAGGTGTTCTACCGGGCCGGGCTGCGCTCGATCGGACCCGTCTGGAGCCGGCCCAACCGCTTCGCCGAGGGCGTGCCCTTCGCCTTCCCCGGCTCGCCCGACACGGGAGCGGGCCTGACCGAGGCCGGCCGCGACCTCGTGCGCGCCTGCAATCGCCTCGGCGTGGTAATCGATCTCTCGCACCTCAACGAGCGCGGCTTCTGGGAGGTCGCCACCCTCTCCGACGCGCCGCTGGTGGCCACGCATTCCAACGCGCACGCCCTCGCGCCCAGCCCGCGCAACCTGACCGACAAGCAACTCGACGCTATCAAGGACTCGGGCGGCATGGTCGGCGTCAACTTCCACGTCGGTTTCCTGCGCGCGGACGGCCAGGACGACCCCGACACCTCTCTCGACACGGTGGCGCGCCACGTAGACTATCTTGTCGAGCGCCTGGGCATCGAGCGGGTCGGCTTCGGTTCCGACTTCGACGGGGCTACGATGCCCCGCGACATCGGGGACGCGGCCGGGCTACCGCGCCTCATCGAAGCCCTGCGGGTCCGTGGCTACGACGACGCGGCCCTACGAGGGCTCGCGCACGAGAACTGGATCCGCGTGTTGCGCCGCACCTTCGGCTCGTGAATTGTCCGTGTCCCGAGCGGCGTCCTCGACTCAGCCAACGCCTCCCGCCCGCGCGCGCGGAGCGTGCGCCGCTAGGCCGGCCGTGCGCCCGACCGCCGGGGCGAGCAACGCGATGAGCGCCCCGAGCCCGGCGACGATGCCGAGGGCGCCGCGCAACGTGAGATGGTCGGCCGTCACGCCGATCGCGGGCGGCCCGGCCAGGAACCCGAGATAGCTCGCCGTCGTGACGGCCGCGATGGCCGGCCCCGGCGCCATGTGCAGTGTCCGCCCGGCGGCGCTGAACAGGATCGGGACGATGCTGGCGAGCCCGACCCCGACCAGCCCGAAGCCCACGATCGTCGCCGCCGTCTGCCCGATGATGAGCGCCGCGCCCAGGCCGGCCGCCACCAGCGCGCCGCCCGCGCGCACGAGCGCGACCGGTCCCAGGCGCGCTGTGACGTAGTCGCCCGTGAGGCGCCCGGCCGCCATGGTCAGCGTGAAGGCGGCGTAGCCGGCCGCGGCATCCGCGCATAGGCGGCCGCGCCCGCGGGTCCGGCGCCTCTACCTGTCCTGCTTTGTCCTAATCGAACACGACCGTCTTGTTGCCGTAGAGCAGGATACGGCTTTCGATGTGCCAGCGCACGGCGCGCGAGAGCACGATCTTCTCCAGGTCGCGCCCCTTCTGCACGAGATCCGTAACGGTGTCGCGGTGCGACACGCGGATGACGTCCTGCTCGATGATGGGGCCGTTGTCGAGGATCTCGGTCACGTAGTGGCTGGTCGCGCCGATGAGCTTGACGCCGCGCTGGTAGGCCTGATGGTAGGGGCGGGCCCCTATGAAGGCGGGCAGGAAAGAGTGGTGGATGTTGATGATGCGGTCGGCGTACGCCCGCGTGAACTCGGCCGAAACGATCTGCATATAGCGAGCCAGCACGACGAGGTCGACGTCGTGCGCGCGCAGCAGCGTCGTAGCCGCCTCCTCCGCCTCGCGCTTGGTCTCCTTCGTGACGGGGATCTCGTGGAACGGCACGCCGTAGAAGGCGGCCAGGGGCGCGGCGTCGGGGTGGTTGCCGACGACGAGAGGGATCTCGCAGGCGAGCTCGCCCGCGGCGCGCCGGTAGAGCAGGTCGGCCAGGCAGTGCGTGTCACGCGAGACGAAGAGGGCGACTTTGGGCCGGTCGCGCGAGAAGGCGAGGCGCCAGCGCATGTCGAGGCGCGCGGCGAGCGGGGTGAACTGGGCGCGGAACGCGGGCGCGTCGAGGGCGAAGCCGTCGAGGTCCCACTCGACGCGCATCAGGAAGGTGCCGCTCTCGGCGTCCTGATGCTGGTCGGCGTGCAGGATGTTGCCGTTGTGCCCGTAGAGAAAATCGGCGATGGCGGCGACCAGTCCCTTGCGGTCGGGGCAGCTGATGAGCAGGATGGCGCTGTTTTTCATGGTCCCCCGGCATATGCGCATAGTTACCAGCACCCCATTTTACACAACTTCGGGCGGCCCCAATCGTCGTGGTAGAATTAAGGACGACATTATCTACGTGGCAGTGGAGGAAGGATGCGCCATGGCTAGTCGCGCCTCATCCGAGATCGACTACTCCGCGTTCCCGGCGAGCGACGGTGAGCCGATGGCCGAGACCTTCGCCAACGCGATACAGATGGTCGACCTGCAGTGGACCCTGCAGACCTTGTTCGACCAGCAGGGGCGCGCCGGGACGACCACCGTCGGCGGCAACCAGTTCGTGTACTATAACCCGGCCAACGGGCGCGATAATATCTCGCCCGATGTCTACGTGACCTTTGACCGGCCCCCGCCAGGTCCGCCGAAGTGGCAGACCTGGGTGGAGGGGAAGTTCCCCGACATCGTGTTCGAGATCACCTCGCCGAGCACGCACAGGGAGGACGTGGGGCGCAAACGCTCGCTGTACCCGCGCCTGGGGGCGCAGGAGTACTACATCTACGATCCGCAGCAGGAGACTACCCCGTCGTTTCAGGGATTCGAGCGACGGGGCGGGCAGATGGAGCCGCTGCCCTTGTTGCCGGGCGGCGGGATTATGAGCCCGCTGCTGCGAGCGGAGTTGTGGCCGGTGGCGCGGGGCGAAACGCGGCGACGGCCGGCCGGGACATGGCTACGGGTGATCGATCCGGCGACCACTGAGCCTATCCCGATCACCGACGAAGAGCACGAGTCATATCGCGCGGCGGTAGAGCAGCTGACGGCGACAGAGGAGCAGCTGACCATGGCGCAAGCGCGCCTGGCCGAGCAGGAAAGGGCGCGCGTCGAGGCCGAGGCGGAGTTGCGGGCGTTGCGGGCGCTACTTGGCGATCGGGAGCGCCCGCTCGATAGTGGGCCGGCGCCCGAGTAGCCGGAAGCCGGACGCGTTGACCACGAACCTTGTGCGCTTGCCCGACCGCCTCGACCCCGCGTTCCTCGTGCGGGCCTACGCCGCGGGCGTCTTCCCGATGGCCGACGACGCGGGCGACATCTCGTGGTATGCTCCCGACCCGCGCGCCGTGCTCGAGCACGACAACCTGCGCGTGAGCCGTTCGCTGCGCGCCACGGTCCGCGCCGGCCGCTACAGGGTGACCTGCGGTATGGCCTTCGAAGAGGTCATGCGCGCGTGCGCGGCGCCGCGTGGCGACGGCCACGACCACGGCGATGGCGACGGCGACGGCCACGGCCACGGCCACGGCGAGGGCACATGGATCAATGAAGAGTTTATCTGGGCCTACGGCGTGTTGCGCCACTGGGGCCTCGCGCACAGCGTCGAGGCCTGGCGCGGCGACGAGTTGGTGGGCGGCCTCTACGGGGTCAGCATCGGCGCGGCCTTCATGGGCGAGAGCATGTTCTCGCGCGCGGCCGACGCCTCGAAGGTGTGTCTCGTGGCGCTCGTGGAGCGGCTCCGGGCGCGCGGCTACCTGCTGCACGACACGCAGTTCATCACGCCGCACCTGGAGCGGCTCGGCGCCACGCTCATCCCGCGCGAGGAGTACCTCCGGCGGCTGGAACACGCGGTGACAATCCCATGCCAGTTCCTGTAGAGCATTCGGCGACCCTCTCGACTCCTCCCATCGACAGAGCGCGCGCGATCGCGGCGCTGCAAGGGCGCGTACGCGGCTGCCGGCTGTGCCAGCAACACGGCTACATCCCCGTGGCGCACCCCATTACGGAGGGCCGCTCCGGCGACCGCATCCTGCTGGTCGGGCAGGCGCCGGGGCACGTTTCGATCGAGCGGAACCAACCGTTCTCCGGCCTGGCCGGCCGTGTGCTCGACGCCTGGTTGGTCCGCGCGGGCTTTCCCGCCGGCTCGCTGCACGAGCGGGTCTACCTCTCGTCGCTGACCAAGTGCGACCCCGGCAAGAACCCGCGCGGGGGTGGGGATCGCGCGCCCTCGCCGGCCGAGATCGCGCTGTGCCGCCCCTACCTGGAGGCGGAGCTGGCGATCCTGCGCCCCGACGTTATCCTACTGCTGGGTGGCCTGGCCATCGCCCATTTCCTGGGCAAGAAGCGGCTGGACGAGGCGGTCGGGCGCGCCTATACGTCGGATGATATCGTCTTTCACCCGCTGTGGTCGGGCCACGAGGGGACGAGGCTCCTCCCGTTGCCGCATTCCTCGGGCGTCAGCCGCTGGCTCAACAGCCCTGACCACCAGGAACTGCTCTCCGCCGCGCTCGATCACCTGGCGCGTTGGCGCGCCGAGCTCGACCTGTAGCCCGTAGGATGCATCCTGCATCCTGCATCCTGCATCCTGCATCCTGCGGGCCGCGGGCGAGATTTAACACACCGTTAACGCAGGCTTTATCCCCTCTTCATGCGCGCGCCGTAGACTGACGGTGTCGGTAATTTGTGTGGCTTTGACACAAACATCGGGCGTCGCACGCCCGGCGGGCGTTGGGGAGGAGGGCGCATGGCGCGGGCAGAGGAACAGGGACGAGGACAGGCGCCGGGGCGACGCGCGTCGCCCCCGCGGCGGGTGTTGATCGCCGACGCGGATTCCCTGGCGCGGCGTCACCTGTGCCAGATGGCGACCGGCGCGGGCTACCACGTCGTGGCCGCCGTCGGCGACCGCGCCGCGGCCCTGCGCGGCGCGCGGGACGCGCACCCCGATCTGGCCATCGTCGACACGCTCCTGGACGCCGGACACGGGGGCGATGTCGTCGGGGAGCTTCAGGGGCGCGGCGGCGAGGGCGCGCCGCTAGTGGTGCTCACCGCCCCGACCTATCGCGAGGCGCTGGGGGGCGGACACAACGCAGACGTCGCCGCCTATCTCATCAAGCCGCTGCGGCCGGAAACGTTCGGACCCACAATCGAAGTCGCGCTGACGCGTACGGTCGAGCTTCGCGCCGCGCGGGCGCGGGTGACGGCCCTGGACGAGGAGCTGCGCGCGCGTGGGCTGATCGAGCGGGCCAAGGGTATCCTGATGGACACGCAGGGGCTGAGCGAGGCCGCGGCCCATCGCTGCCTGCAGCGTCAGAGTATGGAGACGCGCCGGCGCATGCGCGACATGGCCGCCGCTATCGTCGCGGGCGAGCAGAGCGGTGCCGGCGCTCGACCATCCGCCTCTCGCCCGTGTGAGGCATCCCCACGTCCGTAGTCGGCTTGGCGCGTCCGCCGTCGAGGATCAGGTCGAGTTGGCGGAGCCGCACGGGGTCGGCGACCAGGTCGATGGCGACGACCATCCCGCGCGTGATCGTGAAGCCGAAGACGACACGCGGCTGTTTGCCCGGAGCCCACACGGCTCCGGCGGCCCCGTTCACGAGTGCCGGTTGTGCCGCGCGAGCACGCCCCGTCAAGGTGTCGGCCACGGCCGCCGCGCCGCGGACCTCGCTCGCTGCACCCAGATGCACGGCCGCGGGGTCGGCGCGGAGCACGACATCTGGGTCGAGCAGCGCGATCAGCGCGTCGAAATCACCGCCGCGCGCGGCCGCGAGGAAGGCGTCGACAACGTTTCGCTGACGGCATTGTCTACAGGTTAAGCGGCTGAGGCAAAAGTCAAGCGGAGTTGAGCGAGGCGGGAGGGGGTGGGATCATGGTTGTGTTTCCTCTTCACGATACCCAGATAGACGGCGTCGGAAGCCACATACTGAACGACATCGGTGGCCGCACCGCGCTGGTAAGCGCCGGTGAAGAAGTACAGGCTGCGGTAGACCATCTCCAGGGAGAGGGCGGCGAACAGCTGATCGAGTTCCGCGGCGATGGCGTCGGTCAGGTCGACCAGGACGGCGTAGGGCAGCCTGGTGGCCCAGAGTTGGAGTTGGACGCCGTTGGCGGAGCCGACCCAGACGTAAGCTAGGCCGAGCAGGCGCTTGACCGCGTTGTAGCCGTCCTCGCTGCGCCAGCGTTGCCAGTACAGCGCGACAGCATCCTCCAGGGGCAGCCGCAGCGGGTCGAGCGCGTTGGTCAGGTAGCGGTGCCAGGTCCCGTTGTGGAGGATGCTGATCAGGCGGACCTGTTGGCGCTCGTCCCCCCGTTCGATCCAGACGAGGGCATCCTGCACCTGGCTACTCTGGCGCAGCACGCGCTCGACCTGAAAGGCCAGGTTGCTCTTGGCGCGCGTGACAAAGGTGACGTGGGCCAGGGTCAACTGGGCGAAGATACCGAAATTGGTGTAGCCCAAGTCGAAGACGAGCGGTGCCCCCGCCGACAGGGCGGCCAGGATATGGGGCCAGGCGCGCTGGTCATGCGCCTGCGCGTCAGACTCGTACCAGAGGCGCCGGGGCAAACGCGAACACAGGTCAAGCAGGGCGGTCATGCGCTCAACCAAGGGCGTATTCGCTCAGTCGCGCAAGAGGCCGACCTGGCGCAGCAGCGCGTCCAGGGTCGAGCCGTCGGCGGCAAGCACCGCTGTGTAGCGGTCACGCGCCCAGGCGACTTCCGGGGGCAGCAATCGCTGGCGCACGGCTCAACGCGCCTGCAGGTGCGGGAGCAGGTCGTCGAGCACGCGCCGGAACAGAGCGGCCGGGAACGCGCGCAAGCGCTCCGAGAGGGCCTGCTGGCTGACCTGGACCGGAGCGGTCCAGAGCAGCCCCTCGTGGCGCAACAGGCGCACCAACGTCGAGGCCGAGCCGACGTGCCGCCAGATCATGTTCAGGGCCAGGGCCACCATGACCGGCAGGCTCAGCACGCGCTGGCGCAGCCCCCGGTCGTGGTCGTGGGCCACCTGCTCCCGCGTGAGCGGGTGGATCAACTCGCTCAGGCGCGCCTCGACCTCGGCTGGTGGCGGCGCCACTAGCAGGCGCTTGCTCCGGTCGCGTGCGATGGCCCGCGTGTGCCGGACCGTACGCGCCTTCTTCGGCGCGCGCGGTAGTGTTTTGGTAGGGTGTATATCGTTGCTTATACCTTATCGTTCGCGTGAAATGGCAGGCAGTTTGACGATCGGTCGTGATGCGGTAGAGTCGAGGCATGACCGAGACACTGGAGATCACGACCGAACAGATTAATGACCTGCCGCTGTTGCTGGGGATCGTGGAAGACATGGGGATACGCCAGATGATCGATGCGCGGATGCGGCCACATGGAGGGTGGCAAGGGATCAGCGTGGGCACGGTGGTGAGCATCTGGCTGTGCCACCTCTTGATGGAGCGCGACCACCGCTTGGTGAGTGTGCGGGACTGGGCGGCCGCGCGGGCGGGCACGGTGAACGCGCTGTGGGGCATCACGTTGCGCGAGACCGACCTGACGGACGACCGTCTGGCGAACGCCCTGACCATGCTGAGTGACGCGGCGGACCAGGCGGCGGTGGATCACGCGCTGCTGGCGGACTGGATCCAGGTGTATGCGCTGCCGACCAAGACGGTGCGTCTGGACAGCACCAGTGTGAGCGTCTATCACGACGACCCAGCGCCAGCGGGCCTGCTGCGCCGGGGCCATAGTAAGGATCACCGTCCCGACCTGGCCCAATTCAAGGCCATGCTCGCCAGCCTGGACCCCTTGGGGCTGCCCGTGGCCCTGCAGGTCGTGCCGGGGAACCAGGCCGACGATGGACTCTACGTCCCGGCCTATGACGCGGCGGTCCGGGCGTTGGGGACCGCTGACGTGCTCGTGGTGGGTGACAGCAAGAGGGGGGCGCGCCCGACGCGGGCGCACATCGCGGCCAAGAAGAGCGCCTACCTGTGCGCCTATCGACCAGCGGGAGCGACCGCCGCGATTGAGGGCTGGATCGAGGAGGCGTTGGCGCACCCCGCACGATGGCAAGACCTGCGTGCGGTCGATGAGCGCCCGGGGGAACTCACGACGCTGGCCGTGCTTGACGCGTGGGAGCGGGACCAGCAGGAGGGGGACACCGTCTGGACGGAGCGCGTGCTGGTCGTCCGTTCGGCCCAGATGCAGGCCGGCGTGCGACGCACGCGGGAGCGGACATTGGCGCGGGTCGCGGACCAACTGGCGCTGTTGCAGCGTCCTCCTGGCCGGGGGCGCACCGTCTACCGCACCCGTGCAGCCTTGGGCGCGGTGGTGACGGGCCTCCTGACGGCGGCGCGCCTGGAGGATGTCGTGCAGGTGGACCTGCGGGAGGAGACGCGGCCCGACGGCTCCGCACGCTGGACGGTCGGCGCCATCGCCGTGGACCGCGCGGCGTGGACGCGGATGGTGGAGCGCTTGGGCTGGCACGTCTACGTTACCAACACGACAGCGGACCCGTATACCGCCCCGGCCCTGGTCGACGCCTACCGCCATCAGGTCATCCAGGAGCGCGGCTTCGCCCGCCTCAAGACACGCAATCTGCACATCCGTCCTGTCTACCTCTCCGATGAGCGCCGCATCGCCGGCCTGACCTGGCTGCTCTGCCTGGCCCTGCGCGTCCTGACCTTGACCGAGTATCGTCTGCGCACGGCCCTGCAGCAGCGTGGCGAGACCCTCGCCGGCCTCAACCCCGCCTCGCGCACCCAGACGACCCTGCGCCCCACCACCGAGCGCGTGATCGCCGTCTTCCAGAACATCACGCGCACCGCTCTCGCGCTGCCCGCCGCCACGCTCACTCATGTCACCCCCCTGACGCCCGTCCAGGACCACATCATCGCCCTGCTTGATCTCCCCGCCGATCTCTACGTCCGCTTGGCAGCCCCAGCCCCTCAACCGCTCGTTCATTTACGCGAATGATAAGTTATACCTCTATAGTACGAGACTATGACCATCACTTACCCCTTGACAAACCGCCGCTGACCTTAACTTGTAGATAATGTACTAAGGGACGCCGAAAAACCAAGCTATCCCGCGAGGAGTATACTTCCCACACGCGGCGAGGGCTGAGGGTACATCGTTCGGCGCGTCATAGTGATGGGGGGAAAGCGATGGAACTGACCGACGAAC
>JAABUH010000664.1_pt1 | contig 46026 bp, 56 predicted proteins | sample 5559121 | NCBI WGS metagenome assembly JAABUH01 (sample SAMN10711871, study PRJNA513364) | rock metagenome | isolation source: Antarctica rocks | place: Antarctica: Victoria Land, Battleship Promontory nord | collected 2015-12-28
GTATGAAACCATTTGCGCAGTGCTACGGAGCGAACCGATAAACGCATACTTCGAGTTAGCCGACCACCCGGCGAAAAGGACTCCGTAGACACCTACCGAGGAAATAGCGCTGGGACAATCTTATCCAGCCATTGTTTCACCTCCGTGGGAACTTGCTCCCAGCTCCTCACCCTATCCAAAGTCGTCCTCCCAAAGTAACAGACCGCCAAACCCGAACTCGGGACAGTCAGAAATACCGCTAAACACAGGCAAGATAGGCTACGTCGGAAAGCAGAATGACGGATGGCGAGCTCGTGTCGCTCATGTGGGGATTGTCTGGGTTTGCCTAAGGAAGAGGAGGTGGTAGGGCTGGGAGAAGAGGAGTCAAGAGAGGAATATTGGGGAAGGAGTGGTTCGGCATCGGGTGAGAGTGGGTGGAGTTCGTAGTCTTCCGCTGGGAGTTCGGTACGTGTCTGATCCAGTGATTCCGACATGGCGAGAGTGGAAAGAAGACTTTGAGGCGCGATGGACTTGGACTTGACGAGAAAGGTGGAAAGTCGATAAGGCAAGCTTCTCGATTGGATTGGGCCACGTGGCTAGAGTCGTACTTGACTCGTTTCAGTTTGACGACCCAATCATCCATCAATCAACCTCCTCCCTCTTACATCATTCTCTTCCTACCTACTCCAAAGCAAGATAGCTTTGAACATGGACGTCCTGGGTGACACCTTGACGATCAAGCAAATCACTCTCGAGGAGCTATGGCTGAATTGGGAACAACCAACTTATCCCAGCGATACGAACGGGTCCGTGCTAAGCCACATTCCGTGAAACTGATCTATTGAAGAAAGCATTGAGGGGGACAGTCAACGTCCTATGTTGTAAATGATGGCTGGCTTCGGTAGCGTCTTGGGATAAGAGGATGTTCCATCATCCTATCAATCCACCATCTTTCCCCCTTGCTGTATTTTGCCACTTACTGATACCCCTTCTTCATCCCTTTTAAGGCAGAAGAAGACACCTTTCGAAAATACCCTCCCATTCCGAGTCACAAAGATCCAAATCTACAAAGATATCGTCAATATATATTCGCAAGACCCGGAGAATAAGACGTTTGAGAGCCTTTGAAAGGAGCATCATTCGCCTGGTGTGGAGAAGTTTGATCTGGAACATCGGATGATGCGTGCGAATGAGGGGAAAGAAGCAGCGAATAAGTCGATTCATTCCCTGCTTTTCTAGGTAGATTGGGTACTGACGGGAATGACTCCAGGAAGTATAAAGCTGGTAACTGGCTAGGGGCGATGTACTGCCATGCTCTAGCTTGGGGATGTCTTCTCCCGTACCACAACGAAGCTTTAGATGGTGCCGACTCAAACCGTATGACGCTCGACAAGCTGTAATCTAATCTGACGATGATTCGTGTACTCAGGAATTTGAGCTGATTAGTCGGGTCTCAGGGAAAGCGCGCTACTCTCAAACAACTCGGCAGTGGCCAAAGTCGGCGCGGACGACAAGAACATCACGGAGGATATCAAGCAAGGTCTCCTTGATCTGGGATTGAAGACTTGTAAGGTCATCATGGGACAAAGGGATGTAGTCACCGTTGGAATTTTGAGTAAGACTTGTGAGTTTCCTCAATCACAGTGCCGGTGGTTTGCGCCATCAAGCAATCCTGATTTCATTCGTCTAGGTCGTCGCGCATACGAACTCCGTCAAAGATCCCCAAGTCTGACCTTGAGAATTCGAAGGATGAGCTGAAGTATCTCAAAGAACAGGAGAAGGCTCTCGAGGGTTTGGACGCGGGGATGATATTTTGCAAGATCCATGAGGGTAAGAAGATGAAGACGGGAAGAGCTTGGAGTGGATAAAACAGGGATAGAATGCGGAGAAGTTAATCAATGAGTGCGTCGAGACGAAGTAACAAAAGGATTCTTTATATATCCTGCATTTTATTACCGAGATGAAATGCTTCCTTGATACACGTACGCTTGCCTGATATGAAAGATGGAGCTGCCAAGAAACCAAGATGATCAGTCGCCGAAGGGAAACATTCCACTGTACTATCCAGGTATCGACCGGTACCATGCTGACATGCTGATCTACTATCCAGGGAGTCCCCATGTGTCTACCCCTCTCCCCGCCTTTCCGGTTTGACCCTTCATCGCCGCAGACCCCTCGGAGATGGGGCCACCCCCTTCCTCGGCGTTGGTGGATGTGCCGTTGTAATCGTCGTCGCTGTAGGCATCGGTGGAGGTAAAGGCACCTTCACTTGAGTCTTTGTCGGCGGTTCTTCCTCCTCTTCTTCCTGCTCTTCATCCTCCACTTCATCCTCTTCGTCAAACAACGCCCCCTTTCTCGGCTCGACCATATTCTCATCCTCATCCCCAACCCCTCTTTCCCCAACTCCATCTTTCCATCTTCCTTTCCCATCAACCAGATCTAGCTCTTCCCATCTTTCAGGTCGTTCTCGTAACCATTTCATTCTAGGTCCGCTCCGTGCCCTCTCAGAAACTTTAAAGCCGTATATCCGGGGTACATATACCCGTCCCAAAGCGGCCTTCTGCCCGCCATGAGGATTCGGATTGGAGAACGTTCCGCCGCCTACTCGAGATGGCGAGGGGGATGGGGATAGTTGGCGGTCGGAGGAGGTAGTAGAGTGGTTCGGTGCGAAGAAAGGGGCGGAGAGGAGTTCGGGATATGATTGGAAAAACAAGGGGCCGAAGGTGGTACCGAAGAACGCCCCTTATAACACCGTTAGCGATCCAGCGCTCTATCCGAAACCTGACAAGCAGGTATAGGAACAGATCACTAACCATCGACAGTAGCGTATTTACTGCTCGGCGGTGTGTATACATCCCCACAATTCGGACAGAACAGCTTGACCGTATCTATCCCTGGCATGTCTACGCGTCCGACGGGCAAGACGTGTGTCGCATGGCAGAAAACTCGAGGACAGGCGCCGAAATGTCCTTGTTCGTATTTCTCAACCTGCTCTGCCCGTTAGTTTCCCCTTACTAAGCTGGAGTGGGAAGAAGGAGACGGACCATGCTTGTGAGACCAGCTTTGGTGAGGATGAACCGTTGGTGGACCAAGCCGTAAAGCAGTTCGGCGGAGGACTCGACAATGGATACGTCGGGTATCTTCGTCGAGTCTTCCTCTATACAGTGCCTACATGAGCTTCGCGGGCCGGGGGGAAGGATGGAGCGTACCCGGCTCAACATCAAGGACCATCTCCAATGCTTCCTTCCAGAAGGGAACCATGCCTTGCAGACCTGAAGTGCTCGTCAGCAAAGGGTCGATGTCACGAATCCAGAAGTCATTCAGCTAGTGACGAGTCCTGCACTGACCGGTCAAATTGAAATCATCCTCGATGAAATCCTCATGAACCTCGCAAAAATAGTCATGGCCGGGTAGAGAGGTGAACCAGTTCTACGCAGCCCCCAGGGTCAGTTCACGGGTACCTGAGAGGCTTTAGGCCAAGGACATACTATCCATGTGAGGGTGGACGTCTGTGTTGAAGATGCTTGAGATGAGGAATCTAGAAGACCGACGCTTTGAGAAAGGATCCTGCAGGGCGGAGAAGGAGTCCCACCGAAAGCTTCTTCCTGCTCAATCTCCTCCGGATCTAAGTCTCTCTCCGGTCCAAGGGACATCTCGGCTGATGAACAGGGGTCGCAGGCAGTAACAGACGAAGGCTGAGTTTCGATAGAGGAGATTGGGAATTAGTGTCGAGGATCAAAGCGGTTGAGCAAATGGGAGGACCGGTGATCAAGATGGCGAATGAAGAAGGGAATCGCTGGTTCCCTTACTGAAGGACAACTTTACAACCAAAAGCCGCGTGTCAAGCTGCCAAACTCGGCGGATTTTCGCGGATTTACCGCCTAGGATGATGCCAGGTCTTCTTTGCTCCTGCCGTATCAACTTCTTCCAGGTCTCTGTCCTTTCGCTGCTCTCCATATTCATGGCGACATCATCACGTACGTACCGCAACACACCATACCAGCGTCCCTCAACTCCGATATTTTCATCGGCATATCGTCCGCAGCGAACCTTCCGTGTCGTGGGCAAGGACGCAGGTGAATATGATCACCTCGAAAACAAGTACGAGATCATGCCCTCCAACGGTCCATTCGAGTCGCCAGACAGCTATGCTTTTCCGAAAGAGGTCTAATGTGTACGAAACATTGCTCTATCCGTCCGACAACGATCATCCCCGACCTATCTCCCTGCTGACACCTGGTCCCCTGATAATCAACCTCACATCTGCTCAGATCGACAAGGATCCTGCTCAAGCAAAAAGCGTGGGAGAGAGGTCAGAGCTTCGAGCTGCACGTGAACGTCGACATCGAAGACTATGCATTCGTTCATCCCGATCGCCCCAGGGAAATACACATCCGGCATGCTGTAAGTTGAATCAGTATACTTCTCGCGATTGTCGCGCTGCTATTTCCTCGTGATGCGTTTGCCCCCCGCATCGGGTGTCAGCTTGACCCAAGATCATCTCAGCTGTAAGAGAATTGGTTCTTCATCTTGAACCATTGAACACCACTGCGGTGACGGTTACAGGCGGGAGAGAGCTGGTCTTGACGGGAGGCGCCGACGGGATAGCCAGGGTGTTTGATATTGGGACGCACACGACAGAGCCTGTTGCGGAGTCCGGTGAGGGGAGGAATGCTGTAGCATCAGTGACAAACGCTGACAAAGTCTTCTCCAGCTTGTGGTAGCAGGAGGACAAGCTCGGAAGAACAAAAAAGCGAATCCCTCGACCTACTACGCTCATGTATTCAAGGCGCTGTAGTGCTCTCGCATGAGTTTCAATATTCGATGCGTTCCCAAGGGGTGAGTGTACACTAAAGGAGGAGTGACTGACGCTGCTTGATCTTAGGCCGGAATTCTCTTTACCACGCCTCACTCAGTGAACGACTGTCATCATTTTCGGGACACCGTACTTCGCAATGTGGAATGCTGGGCCGGGGAAGGCGGATGGGCGTTTGAAAGAGCGATTTTGGATGGGAGCTTGTCGCTACGATCTATCCTGATAGCCTAGCAGGCCAAGCAAGCTATAAAGTGAGCGGTCGTGTATCTGCTGGATGAGCGAAGGCTCATTGGCATGTCAGAACAAGATCAAGAGCGTGCATGTTCAGAAGCTTGGTGCGCCGTTCGACCACATGATATCGGTGACCGAGGATGATACACGGATCATAGTGAGAGGTCAGTAGCGCATTGATGATCGCATGAGGCTAATCATAGAACAGTGGAAAAGGGATGCAGCCGCCTTCCATTCGAAATCGGGAACGGTCGAGAGGCTTTTCAGGGCCACAGTAAGGAACTACGTTTAAGAGACGTACCTGTGCGGGTGTCATCAACATCGACAAACAGCAGTCTCTATGAGCCATCTAATGCTAGTGGGCGATGTGGATACGAAGGCATTGACAACGAGACCCGACGTCGGCCTTGATGCAGATCTCCAATATGAAACAGATGCATGTCTCCTCGTCATGCGTAATCCTGCGCATCCAGTTCTCCAAGGAGCATGTTATTATCCTTTGACCCGGTGAGGATGATCGGTTCTCTGCGAATGCACCTATTCAGCCGATTTCGACCTCCTGAATGAAGTGTTTCCCACTCACCTAGGATGAAAGTCTACCCCGGTGACTGTCCCCTTATGTCCGGGCAGCTTATACAAGATCTTCCCCGTCTCCACCTCCCATACCGTCACTGTCCGATCCCCACCTCCTACAGCTATCCGCCCGCCATTGTCATGCCGCGACCATGCGCACCGGATAAGTGTCTGCTCGAACCCGCTCGGTGCGCCTGTGAGGGATCGATAGACTCGCATGGGATCGGAAGAGAAGGGTCGGACGTCGAAGATGATAAGGGCGGAGTCGTGGGAGTAGGTGGCTAGGAAGTGACCGCTGGGTGAAAGGGCGAGGCAGGTAATCTGGCATAGACAATTGGAACGGAGCGATAAGCAGAAAAAGGGGAACCTACTGCATCTGTATGTCCATGTAGAGTATAGAGCACCTTCACTGTCCGCAGGTCCCACACCTAACCCTTTCAGCTCGGGTCTCTAATCAGAAAGCAGAACCCACCTTCACCTCATTGTCCACTCCCCCCACAAAGCACTGATTCCCATCCGCACTCCACTCCACCGCCGTAACAGGACAATCCCGCCCGTCATCAAACTCTGCCACCGGCTCTTTCGTGTCCATCCCAATATCAAATACCCTGGCTATCCCGTCGTCTCCTCCCGTTAGGACCAGTTCTCTCCCGCCTGAGATTGTGACCGCAATGGTATTCAAAGGTCCGAAATGTGCTGAGTATCGAGCGATCCGTTCGCCTGTTGTCAAATCTGTTGCGATGAGCATGCCATCTGCTCCGCCCTGCAACGGACAAGTCAGCTTAGTTTGATGGGATGTTTGAGAGGGAACTGACGGAATAGATGACCTCCGAGTCGAGCGAGAAACCGATATCCAAAATGGCCTGTTTGTGGACGTTGGGCAAAATACCGTAATTGTCGTGAGGGGGAAAGGTATTCCACAGGGCTGATGCGGATATCAGTAAAAGACATGGTTGAGGGGGGCGGAAAGACCAGGGGAGGCGCGGCAGAAAGAGAGTGCGGGATGGGGGGAGGGGGGGAAGAAGAGTAGGAGGGCCATCAGGGGAAAGACAGTAGATGGAAAAGGGAGAGGGGAACAGGCAGAGGGGGAAGCAGTAGGGGAAAAGCTCACAGATACTCCGGTCCACTGAAGAAGCTGCTAATCTCCGTCCCGACGGGTCAAACTTGCAAGCCGTAATCTCACCCTACCAGCCCAACCCTCAATCAGCTTATCTTCGACCATCTCTCGCAGTGTCAATATCACAGCGAGGGAATTGTAGGAGAGAAAGCTCACCCCATGAGCACCGGACAACGCAACGATAGGTGCCTCCAACCCACTCGTCCGCTTCACGCTCCTTATCATCGCGTTCTTCCGCTGTCCTTCTCCGGAAGAAGAGACGGTGAGCTTCATCATCCCATCTTCCGCTTCTTCAGGATCGACTCGGGCTCGTTTTGTTAGGGCGTAGCCTGGTCCGGAAGCAGGTGGGGATTTTCGGACGGACATGGCGGCCACGATTGACTCGACGGGCGGAACCGGATAGGTCAAAGGCAGCTCGATGCGTCGCCCCGGAAGGGATCGGAGTCGTTTTGAATGGATCAGGGGATGGGCGAGGAAGTTGATTGAGAAACGCCAAGGAGATGCGGACGACCAGAAAATGGTTGAACTCGGGGAAGAAGATAAATCATGACGTGGACTATTCTTTCCGCTTATCAGCTCATATCTTGTTGGTTGCCGTCTGACAGGTATGGGTGCAGCGGAGTTGTAAGCATCAACAATGCTCTTTATGTTGCTTCTCTAGGTTTAACTCGGTGGAAATCCATCCTTGCTCTTCATGTTGAGCCAGGAAGACAGTGACACTCCACGATGAGAACGCCTACCCGTTCCTCGTCGCGTCCGTCTTCGACTCCGCAGAAACGCACGAGAGAGCATCAGGTCTCGCCTACTCCGAAAGGTGTAGAGGACATACCTATAGACCCAGCGCTACTCGCAGAAGAGAAAGCAGAAGAGGAAGGCTTGGAGGATGGTCTGGAGGATGCGGAAGGGGAGATAGTAGACGAGGATGTGGAGCTGGTAGCTGTGCAAAGGGTGCGCGAACATGACCGACCGTCCGTTCTCCGGCTGATGAGGGGACTCCCAGCCCTCGAGCACGTCACAGCCTCTTCGCTCTGCATCGCATACGTCCCTCTCTTCCCTCTCGCTTGTACATCACGCGACCGATCCTCATCTCGGTAGACAACCTCGAGCATCTTCCTCTCGCCAATCGGCAATTCACGATCTCGACGCTGACTCCTTGACCTCCTCTCTCACCCCAGCACCTCCCCGTAAGCGTGGTCGACCATTTAGAACTCAGCCTCCCTCTTTCGACACTCCACCTATTCCTAACGGTCATCATAGACCTAATGCTCACAGTATCGGGAAAGGCAAAGGCAAAGGCAAAGGCAAATCCTCCTCCCACCTCCTACCTCACACCCTCTCAGCCCCGATGCATTCAACCAACTCAGCCGACTCGACGGTCCACGTCCGAGCGAAGAGAGACGAGAATTGTTCCTTCTGCGTGGGCACAGACGACCGGAACAAGCTCGGTGCAAACGAGAGGATGGTCAGTTGCGGTCGATGTGGGAGGAGTGGACATCCGAGTTGTCTAAATATGACGCGCCCGAGGTTGTGCTATACCGTCATGACTTATGATTGGTGCTGTATCGAATGTAAGACATGTGAGGTATGTATGATCAAGGGGGATGATGTGAGTGGGCCTCTTGGGATACGAATTAAGCTGAAGGAAAGCAGCACCGGTTGATGTTCTGCGATGGATGTGATCGGGGATGGCATAGCTATTGCTTGAACCCGTGAGTACGACGTGTCGTCAGGGCGAAGCGACGTTGACAATTCGCAGACCCCTTGCGAAACCACCCAAAGGTATGCTCAATACTCATCGCTTGTGATCGCGCTGATCCCGTCAAAGGATCATGGCATTGCCCAAAATGCCTCAACTCACATCGCGCTCTCCCTCAACTCGAGTCACCCGCCACCACCAAATACGTCCCCCTCATCCCCACATCCACCTCACGAAAGGGTAAAGGTCGCGCGAGCGAGCTTTCCCGGTCCATCTCCATGTCCACTCCTACCGCTCGAAGGCGTAAATCAGCTCAACAACGGGATGACATCTTTGTTGACCAACTACCGAAGATCAAGATAAAACCGCGTGGGAAGGGGAAGGAGCGAGCACGAACGGGATCATCGTCGCCTGCGCTCATGGTTCGGCTACGTGTACCGAGCGGTGGCCGGCGACAGACTGTCGAGGTCGAGAGTGAGGAGGAGAAGATACCGTTTGGAGGTGTGATCACTGGTGTGGATGCGGATACTTCCAAGACTGTCATTCTGGAAATGGACAAGAAGGCGTTTGACAAGTCTCGGAAAGCGGCAGAAGCGAAGCTCGGAGGTCCTCCACCATCTCAATGGGATCCTCACATCTCAATCGCTACTTCCCCCGCTCCCTCTTCTCACGATAACTCGTATCACACACCTATGCCGAGCAAAACAATCCCCGTTCCCGCATCCCGATCATTACGAGATAGGCTGTTACAGCAGACAGTCTCACATGATACACCGAGCTTCCCCTTCCCTTCAGCGCCTGGTTCGTCTACCGGTCCTCCTCCTACCTCGACATCGCAGAAGATCAAGACGATCCGGTTCGGGGTGTATGATATCGATACTTGGTACTCTGCACCTTATCCTGAGGAGTATCAGCACGTCCCCGATGGGCGGTTGTGGTTGTGCGAGTTCTGCTTGAAGTACATGAAGAGTGGGTTCGTCGCCGGACGACACCGGGTACGTGGGCTCGCGCATCAAAGACCTGCTCATCTCACATATCTTCAGATGAAATGCAAAGCTCGACATCCGCCTGGAGACGAGATTTACCGGGACGGCTCTGTGTCGGTCTTTGAGGTGGACGGCCGGAAGAACAAGGTGCGTCGATCCCGAATAGCAGGTTCATGCTGATCCATTCCAGATCTACTGTCAGAACCTGTGTCTCCTCGCGAAGATGTTCCTCGATCACAAGACCCTCTACTACGACGTCGAGCCATTCTTATTTTACGTCATGACCGAAGTCGATGATCTCGGTGCCCGCTTCGTCGGATACTTCAGCAAGGAGAAGCGGAGTCCGGATAACAATGTTAGCTGCATCATGACGTTGCCTGTCCGGCAGCGGAAAGGTTGGGGACAGTTTCTGATCGATTTCAGTGAGTTTAGGACCAGGTCCGAGGGAGGAAAGCTGATGAAGATAGGTTACTTGCTATCGAAGAAGGAAGGAAGGGTCGGATCGCCCGAGAAGCCGTTATCTGGGCTTGGCGAGGTGACTTATCGGAAGTACTGGACTTTGGCGGTATTCGACTACCTGCGGAACGCTGTGGGGAACGTCACCATGGACGGTAAGTACCTACATCATGAAAACAAACCGGAGGAAGCTGAGGTCCATAGACATTTCCGTATCGACATCCATGACCCTCGATGATATCTATACCGTCCTGAAATACGAATCCATGATCCACGTCCATGATTCCCCTCCGCCCTCTTACATCCACCCCTCATTCCACGGTCGAGGTCGAGGTCGTGGACGAGGACGACCCCCAATGAATCGGCGGAAAGCCAGCTCTGCACCGAACGGATCTGATGATAAACCCGAAATACCCACTCGATACGACGTGATCTTCGACCGGGATTACATTGAGGCGATCCTCAAGCAGCACGAGATTATAAGTTACCTCGTTCTCCGACCTGAACGACTCAAGTATCACCCTTTCCTCGTTACGCGGAACCCCGCCAAACCACCTGGAGCGATTGCCAAGGCCACTCTCATGGCTGGGACGACTAGGGTGAACAGCGAAGCGGCAGAGAGTACCCCTAGTGAGGTTGTCGAGACGCCCAATGGAGAGAAGGGGAATGAGGTGGAGAAGGTCGTTGCTGCGGGTGAGGATCAAGCGACTTTGGCCTTGGTGGCGGCATTGTCGACGAGTGATAGTCCGAAGCGGAATTTGAGGAAACGAGGGAGTGAGGAAATGAGTTCAGAACCTGTGAAGCGGTTAAGGAGGGGTGATACGGGGACACCGAATGGGAATGGGAATGGGATGATGATGAGAAGGAGTTTGAGGAATTTGGTTGACGAAGAGGAGAAAACACCTGTGAGGGAGACGAGGTCGAGGATGAATGGATCGAGTTTGGGGAAAAACGGGAATGCGGAAGGGTATGGGATCGGGAATGGGATGATGCTGGATGAACCTAGTGAGACGGAGGAAGAAGAGGAAGAGAGGATCGAGGAGCGTGGCGAAGTGGTTCAAGAAGGGTATGGGAATGAGGATGATGCGCTTGGAGAGGACGAGGATGATGCGCTTGGAGGTGACGAGGAGGATGCTGAAGGGGAGGATGATGAGGAGTATTTGGCTTAGGGTTGGGATTGCAGCAAATTATGCATATTGCGAGAGCTGGCCGTGAGTACAAGGGATGGGAAGTGCAAAACCAGGCTGGCTGGAGTGGGATGAAATCGGACGTCGGGTACTGCCGTTAGCCGGCGGCAATGGATCCTTTGTTGAAGAATCGTCGAGATCGACATCCAACTTGTTATAACAGACAGTAATCTTATCCTTTACCTTGCATCGGACTCCTTTCACTCTCAAAGCTATTGTTGAAGAGAATATATCATCATGGCTTTTCCTAGACCGAAACCTACCACTGTATGTTTCCGCTTCCCGATTTACCAGTGCGGCAAGAGCTGATTCGTCTCGTTATACAGATGGAGACGTTGGCGAAGGTATGCTCGCATTGCACTTCTTTTCGCCCCCTCCCTGTCCTTCTCCCCCCTTTTCACCGCCTTTTCCCAGCTACATCACCAGAACTGCTCAACGATCATCAAAGATCCGCTCGTCCATATGAGAGGCTCGCTTTCGCCAGCTTCTCCCGGTCGCACCTCAATGTCTGATCATCTTCGAGGAGACAAGGCGGCCCAACCCGATTTCAGCTGACTTAAGCTTCTTCCTCGGCCACAGGAACGCGCCAATGCTCCCTTCCATGTTCGAAGGATGTCGGTGAAGCTTCATGGGTCGGAGAAGGATTTGGCGTTAAAGGAGAAGTTTATGGCGGAGGTAAGTTGTCCTTCTTCTTCTCCTGCTTCGCTTAGATGACATAGGCTGCCGTATCGCCAAACCATGTGTTGACCTCACTTGTAGATCGCCAGACATCCCGCCTTCAAACTCTCTGATATCCATGATCTATCGAAGGATGAGTTGAGGGAACGGACGATGGAGAAGGTACGCTTTGTCCTCCGTCTTTCTCGCAGATGTCATGGGATTGATTGAGCCTTACAGTTCGCTTCTATGGTGTACTATGTCGCGACCGAGTCATTGGAGACTTTCAATCTTCGGATGCAGGTACGATAGACCCTATGAGTCGTGGACCCGTGCTGATGTGGTCCTACGTAGCTGATCGGGATAGCCGATCCGTCGTTCTGGACGAGATTCGGGGTGAGCTATGCGTTGTTCTTGGGTGCTTTGCGAAGCGGAGCGACTCCGAACCAGCTCAGTACATACCCTCTTTTTATACTTTGACTGTTGCTGACAATCGCTCTCCCCCCCCTCCTGCTCCCTCCTGCTCCTTCTTCAGGCTACTGGATTGACAAAGGTGTCCTCGGCCTGAATGGTGTCATTGGCTGCTTCGCAATGACCGAGCTAGCCCACGGGTCCAACGTCGCCGGCCTAGAAACTACCGCTACCTTTGACCGATCGACCGATGAGTTCGTCCTCCTCACCCCACATCTTGGCGCTACGAAATGGTGGATTGGAGGAGCGGCTTCGACGGCGACCCATGCGGCGGTTTTTGCGCAGATGGTCATTGACGGGAAGAGGTATGGGGTCAAGACATTTGTTACGCAACTGAGGGATATCAAGTATGCTTTCTTAATCTCCTTGTAGAGTATGGAAGCTGAGTAAGGGGATTAGGTCGTTTGACTTGTTACCTGGGGTGAACATCGGTGATATCGGGAAGAAAATGGGACGAGATGGGATTGGTGAGTTGGTGATCTGGGTTGAACGCAAAGCTGACGAGAGTTCAAGACAACGGATACATTCAGGTAATTCCTGCTGAAATCTGACCCGTTCCAACGCTCACTCCATGGAGTTCACCTACGTCCGCGTTTCTCGGTCTCACATGCTCATGAAGCACACGCAAGTATCCCGCGATGGTGTCGTCACGGATCCAGTGTGTCGACTTCAATGCAGTGTTTGCTACGGACTGACGAGAGTCAGCCACTCGCGCAACTCACTTATGGCGCCCTGCTGAGTGGACGGACTTCTATGGTGGTAGACTCCAGCAACTCCGCCAAGAAGGTAAACAGATCCGTAAAGGATAAATGATTCGCGCTGACCCAATCGATAGGCCTTGACCGTTGCCGTACGATATGCAGCCGTACGGAGGCAGTTCCGCAGCGGAAACAACAGGGTCAATAAGCCTTCCTTCCGTATCATGCAAGCTTTGCTTATCCGACTTGCCAGCTTGAGACCCAACTACTTGACTACCCAATCCATCAACGACGCCTGATGGTAGGTGATTATGCCATTCTAGCGATTTGAGCTAATGGTATTCAGCCTCTGGTCGCGCAAGCGATAGCTATGGGATTCACCGGCACGAAGCTCCAGACCATGTACGAGGTTAGCGAACATATGTGGAAGCCTTGGAGATTGACATTCTGGTTCTCACGCTAGGACATGACTTCTTCGCTGGAGACGATGCAGCCTGGAGACGTGAGTGACTTTCGTGCCAGCCCGATCCGGCATTGATCCCGTTCTCGCAGCCAAATATGAAGGACATCCTAGACAAGCTCAAGGAAACCCACGCCACGTCCGCCGGTTTAAAGGTGAGTTCTTACGAGCGGACCGAGCACCGATGCTGATCATTCCAGGCTTTTTGCACCTGGGCCTGTCTGGACACCATCGACAAGTGCCGACAGGCTTGTGGTGGGCATGGATACTCAGCGTGAGTCGTACCTGAGATATTAGCTTGAAACCGATTGACAGGCACCAGTTATTCCAATTTCCCCGGGATGTACGCCGACTTCGCGGTGCAAGTGAGTGTTCCTGCTATCCGCTTGTGACTCGCTGACCGACTACTATCAGTGGTGAGCGGGAATTTATGCTCCTGCAGAGCTTGCTCTAATTCGTAGTAGTACCTGGGAAGGCGACAATACGATTCTCAGTCTCCAAGCGGGTCGATCCTTGGTAGGCGCATGGGGAGGTGAGCAGCTCATAAGTTCGATGAAAAGGACGGCACTGATCTGTACAGCCGCTGTTAAGGGCAAAAGACTCGCGCCTGGTGTCGCATACCTCGGCATACCCAATATCCTTACATCGAAATCCGATTCCTCTTTCAGCCTCGACGACATTCAGAACGCATGGAATTGCGTGGCTTCAAACGTGATCAAGAAGGCTGCCAACGAATATGTCGCGTCTGTCAAGTCGGGTAAAGCCAAGGACGAGGCCCTCGAGCGGACGTCTCAGAGCCGATTCGTTGCTGCGAAAGTCCATACGACCGGGTATATCTTCCGGATGTGTCGGGAATCGGTCGAAGAGTTGGAGGATTGCGAGGAGACGAGTCTGTTGAGAACAGTTTGTAGGCTGTATGGCTTGTGGCAGATTGAGGAGCAGCAGGGGTACTTCTTGAAGTGTGAGCGATGTCCTTTTCGCAGATAACTTCCGTCTGATGATTTTCAGATGGCTACTTTGACGGTGCTCAGATGGACAAAGTGCAGGAGAGCGTGGATCAGCTCTGCGCCGAGATCCGTTCTGTGGCCGGTATGTCTGTTCTTGGATCTTTAATCCTGTACTGAGCAGTTGCAGTCCCGCTCGTCGACGCCTTTGCCTTGAGCGATCATATCGTCAACTCACCACTCGGTAAATGGGACGGGTCAGTGTACGAATCATACTTCGCCCAGGTAAGCCCTGCTTGTCATCCATGATCTATGAGCTTTCACTCATTACCTTCTCCCTTCTTTAGGTACAAGCGTCGAACCCGCTGCCGAAGGAACACCCATACTTCCTGCGATTGATCAAGCCTTTGCTCGATCGCGAGAATGCCACGATCGAGGATTCGGAAGCTGCGATGGGTTTGGACGATGAATTGAAGGAGATGGCGCTGGATCGGAAGGCTGCGAAGGAGGCGGCGGTACGAAGGGAGGACTAGGTCGCGAAGCTGGACCGAGTCCGTGAATGGCGAGAGATGCTGTATTTGACTAGATGAGCTGTAGTAGAATGTACACCGCAACTACATTTTACGGGTAGGTAACGGGGCCTGTGAGAAGCGGAAGTCTTGCATTGTGTGTGTCCGAAGGTCAATAGGGCGAAGACACCCTTTAAATAAGGGCTTCGCTGAATGATGGTTGATGTACCGCTACTGGACAAATTCCCATGTATATGCCTGGATCATCCTTCGATAAGAGCATAGCATCGTACCGGCGCAGTGAACTTTGGCAGAGACACTGCATGAATCGAATGCATCCTGTGTCGTTTACAGTTCGGACCAAAGTGAGAGGGTGCCATGCATGCATACAGCCAGCTTACTTGTACCTCTACTGTCCCACCACCTAGTCAAACAGACCAAAGCCCTAAAATGGATCAGCAGCGAAACCTAGCAGGAGATAGCGATTCGACCCACCATATCATCGTCCGACTCCTCCTTCTCTTCCTCCTTCGCATCCTCGGCCGGCGCGGCAGCAGCTGGCTCCCCGGCATTATCCTCAGCAGCGGCGGAAGCGATGGTGGACGCGAATGCTTCGGGATTGGCGAGGTATTCCTTCATCTGCAAAGTCATCAGCACTACTCAAATTATCCAGACCGGAGACAGAGAGCGAGAAAGGATGAGTTCAGAAAAAGAATGAGTCTTCCATCATTGATCCCGCGATGAAGCCAGGATCTAGGAAATCTCCAGTAGAAAGAAAGTTTTAACATCCAACGAAACACGCTCCGAGCTTAACACGGTAAAGAAAGGCACTCACCTTGGCAGAACCCTCAAACTCGTACTCCGTTGCCAACGACACCGCAAGAAGGTTCTTGTACGAATTGACGAGGGAATGAGCTACCGAAGCGATATTTGGGAAACCGATGGCGAGTGAGATTGCCGCGACCGTCTTGATACCCGACATGAATTGATCGATCAACGTCTTCTCCTCGATATCTAGGATCGACGAAGGGAAACAAGCTCCATTGTCGTAGACCTGGACGACCGTCATCCCGTAGGTGAATGGCGAGATGCTGAGCATGTTGAGTAAAGTTGCTTCGGATTGTCCGACCCTATTGCCAGCGGTGACGACCTGAACATCGTTCACGATCTCGATAGTACCCCTCGCAATCTTTGTCGGGATTCCGAGAGCCTGGAAAAACGATGTTTTGCCAGGTTCCATACCCGTATTCCCAGCAGGTACCGTCACGTTATTCGGAGCGACCGCACCAGCTCGGGCAGGAGCTGCAACCTTGTTGGATAAGATGATCTCGCGAATATCTTTCAAGTCGCCGGAAGTGAAGACGAAACCGATGTTTCCTCGGACGTGGGGCATGAGTCTTTCGTATTGTGGGTTGTCCGGGGCGATGACTCTGAGTGCACGACGGACCATCGTGTTCTTGCCCATGAGGACGACACCTTTACCTCGTAGGGCTTGACGGATCATATGGAGTTGTTGAGAGGATACGTTGTCGATGTTGACGAGGAAGATGGAAGCTATAGTTGAGAGGATACTCAGTGTTTTTTTAGTTTAAGGTCTATGGAGGGTACACTCACGGTACTGCTCCATCAAAGCCTTGAGCTTTGTGAAGTAGACTTCCTTCTCGGCACGAGTAGCACCCATCTTGTCGAATCGATCCGGGTTGGTAAGCGCAGAGTCGGGAGGGTAATGAAGTCCGTCGCTCAAGTCTCCCAAGTGATTCCTCAAGGGATCAGAAGGATATTTAAAGACGCTGCTTGGGATCTATCGAAGATCAACCGATCTGAGCATTATCAGAGTGTACAGGAGTGGATCGGAGTTTCGTACAAAGCGGGATTACCCGGTATGGCGGTCGAGGCTCCGAAGCGGAATCTCTGGCTCATCTCCGTTCCCTTCGCCCAGGCGAAGATCGGGTTTCATATCTTGACCGATGTTGATCATGGGTCACTTCAATACGCGAAGGATATTTAGCTGACGCCCAGATCTTCCCAAAGGCCAACGATTAACACCTCCTTGAAACTACTGACTCCTCAGCCGAGCTTCAAAACCCATTCTCGATCTCAGAAGACCATCTTTGACTACTCAAGCTACTCTTAACACAGTATGCACCTATTTGTCACCGGCGCATCAGGTTACATCAGTTCCACCCTCGCCCTCACTCACCGAACGAGGGCACTCTATTCTCGCCCTCGCTCGAAACTAGACTTCCGCCTCGTAACTCCGTTCTCAAGGCCATCAAGTCATCCTCGGTACAATCCGAGATCACGATATCCTCACCACCGCTTCCCAACAAACCGACGGCGTCATCCATCTCGCATTCATCCATAAGAACCTATCAACTCATTATATCGAGAACGGAAGGATCGATGAAGCTGCGATCAAGACATCGGTGAAGCTTTGAAAGGAACGAAGAAACCTTTCATCATCACCAGTGGGACCGGGACTGTGACGATCGAGAAAGCCTTCGAGAGAGGATTTGGAAGGTGATGTGAGTGGACCAGCTGCTTCTCGAGCATGGGGTGAAGCTGCTTGTCTCTCTTTCGCGGACAAAGTCGTTCGAGCAATGGTGATCCGACTCCCACCGACTGTTCACGGACAAGGGGATAGAGGGTTCATTCCTTCTGGATCGCTCGAGCGAGGGATGAGAGTCATCAATGTATATGAGCGAGACGAACCACTGGCCAGCTGCACATCGATCCGACGCTGGCGGCTCTATACGTCCTCGCACTCGAGAAACCGCTCGCTGGCATCGAAACCATGCTGTCGGGGATGAGGTGGTCAAGGTAATCGATATAGCTCGAGCGATTGGGGAAGAGTTAAGCGTACCAACTGGGAAGATTGAGCACCGCCTCGCGATGAAGGGATTTGGGGTTTGTTGGGGTTTTGGCAGGGATGGACGTTCCGGCGAGTAGTGAGTTGACTAGGAAGGAATTGGGTTGGGAACCGGAGCGGTTGGGATTGTTGGATGATATCAAGGAGGGAGGATGTTACCTCCAGAACATGGAGAGTAAGGTGAGTTGGCTCTGGTTACATGGAAAGGAAGAGTAATGGCTGATGCCTCGTAGTACTATCAGCACTAAGCGGCAGCTTCAAGATTGTATGACGGGTACACCAGAAGAGCGAGGTGGGGTAGATGCATACTTGGGAACAACAACATCTCGGCGCGGCACTGAGAGCACCTCCCGCAAAGGCCGTATGTTCTCGCTTGATTGCGCTTTTAGGGACTTGACGTCTCCGTAATGACACAGACAGGAGCTCTGACGTCTTCAAGAGGGAACAGAGATGCTGCTTGGCACTGAAGGTAAAGGCGGTAAAGGATACAGAAGGTATCCCCCGTCGTCCGATGTCAAGGGAAAGCTTTCTCCTTCCTGGACCGAAAAGGTATTTTTCCGTGTCCCGCATCTACGACGAACAAAACCAACAATATTCCTACTCAAATCAATTCTGATACAACAGCATTCGATTTATGTTTTTTTTTTCTTCTCGGTTTGGTCATCACCGACGCAAATGGAAGACCTCTTTTTCACCTCCGAGATAAAGCTCTCGCTCTGATGAAGACATACATCGGGAGGATGATCAGGGTCATGTGATATTCCGGACATGAAAGCTCTTCGCAGGTAAGTCTATCTCTCCCTCTCGCTCTCCCGCCTCTCACGTCTTCCAGCTTTAGTATACTGCATATTCCCACTTTGACCGCAAAATCCCACCGAAATCCCACCTTGACCGCCACGACCTGCAGCCCTTCCTCGGCTTAAGCTGACCGTCCTGCTTTTAGTTGGGACGAAACTCGAAGCGACCTTCCACATCACCTCAACGAATCAAGAGATCACTCTCGAGCTACGAGGTGAAGTATGGGTTGGTAGTGCGGATGTAGCTTTAGTTGGAGGTGGTCAGATAGTCGCTCAGATCACGAGGGATTTCTGGAATGCTAGGCAGATCTTTGTGGATGCCCAGACGGTGAGTTGAGAGTCTCTTTGGAAAGACGAGTCGGAGCGAGTTAAAAGACCCCGCGCCGGGGATCTGGGGGGGGGAGGGGGGAGAATCTTGGAAAGTGCTCCTTAACCCGACAACCGGGATCTTCGATCATCAAAGAAGACATGATGAAAAGACCTGGTGACATATTCTCCAGCAAAGGGTCCACGCGTCTGGCCGGAAGAGGGTTTGAAGATGAACGAGAGCTGACTGCCGCAGTACTTCGTCACTGTCGCACCTGGAGTCGACCTCGCTCTCATCACCACAATCTGCATATGTTTCGACGAGACGACCCATGACGGGTAGGCAATCGGGGCAGGAATAGCCGGACCTTAGACGTGTATGTATGTATGCTATACACTCATCATGCTCTGACCCTGTATATGTTTCAGTGGAGAGATCATCACTCTCGCATGACGCAGAAGTGAAACGAGGTGGACCGCTAGTGAGAATTCAGAACGAGACTCGATAGCATCCCGTGACGCGTACTCAACTATACACAACATACCTGAGAAAAAGAGTGACTGTCCTTGACTACCGCTTCTACCCATGCTTCTCGCCTCTCCACCATATCTCCCTGCTCGCTCACACAAAGTTATCCACTTAGACCTGCTCCATATGCTTCGAATCCACCTTCTCATCGACATCCACAGTAGATTGCATAGGCTGCTGAAGGGTGTTCATCCTCGCTTGCTCGCCTTGACGCTTGAAATTCGCGGTTTGTTGTCGGTAGAATTGGATCGCGAAGTAGGTGGTCTGCGTGAAGAGAAGAGCTCAGCGTAAGTCTCTTTTTTCTGTAGGATATGGAAAAGAGGGTGAGGAGATGATGACTCACGATGATCCCGAATAGGAGAGCTGGCCAAGCGGTCCCAACCATCAGCTTGACATACCGATTATCCCAACTACCGAAAAGTCAGTATCATCATTATAATGTTGAGGGGGAAGCCGGAGATACCGCAACGTACAAGACGGTCGAAGGAGCACCTGTAACTTTCCCTTGAGCAACGATGGCACTCGCAGGGATCTTGGTCCCCGTAGCGATCAACGTCGCGTCCAAACCCGCTTGTCCATGCCTCGCTTCTTTCGTGACGATACATGCCGAACCAAGGTGAGGGTTGTGAAGATGATCAGAGATATGGGGGTTAGGAAGGAGATTCTGTTGGCGAAGTGGGGGAACTCTATGCAGTTCAAGAGGAGGATGAGGGAGTTTACCTGCTCATGGGATCAGCTCCGAGTGGGTCCGAACGCGTGGTACGGTATGTAGTATTGTGTCGCTATGTAGTATAAGGTTGAATTCAGGTAGTGGTTGATTGAATTCAGGTAGTGATGGAGGGGGAATGAGGGTAAGCGGGAGAGACACTCACGGCGATGGAGCCTGAACCGACGGAGAGAGCGTATCCAGGTGATCGAAGCGGACTGACATCGATGATGAGATTGACTAATGGTCTTGGCGTGAGTAAGGAATCACAGAAGGAGTGAGGGGTGTGACTCACTGCCAGTCTCAGCTGCTCGGGCAGTTGAGGACCCGACATCGTGATTACTCTTCCAATAAGAGAGAGAGAGAGAGAAAGCGGTTTCATGACAATCAAGCTCGTTCGTAAAGTGGCGTGTCTGAGCAATCCCAATCCAACCGACCTTTGGGAAAGATGTTTTCACCTCGCCCTGCCGGCCGAGTCCGGAAGTAACCGGTATCCAGGACCCCCAATCCCCGCGGAGACCGGTGTGCTTTGAGGAAAGGAGCTTAGAATGTACTTTGAACCCACCTGTACGCGGAAGAAAAAAACTCCTTCAGTCCTCTTTCCGTATCCAGTCTTGAACTGCATATACCCCGATCCAGATACGCGTCCTCAGGTGAGAAGAAGAGATCGCACAATCTGTCTTCGGAATGAGGCAGAAGTAGCTTTTCGATTTGATTCGCCATTGAGTGGGTGATGTTGAAAGACGGCGAAAACGCAAATTCCTCATCGAGTGAATCATCGCAGCGCATATTTTCTCTTGGGCACATAACTCACAGTCCAGACCCTCCTCGTGTTATTTCGGTCTTGACTGCACACGGCTGTGTTTCGGAGTCTGTCGTCTAAGTAAGACATCGATTGTTCTGCTCCTCGAACACACACGGCCATGTTTCGGAGTCTGTCGTGTAAGTAAGACATCGATCGTTCTGCTGCTCGAACACATCGCAGGTCAGTAGTCCTCCCAAGCTGATCTGCTGTCACAACAATCCATCTTTCCGCTTCTGTCTCCGTACAGCTAAACTCCGAAACCCCCACACCAGGTTCTCATATACCACTAGAGTCGTACATGTTCCCGGTAATATCCGTAGCGCATTCGTTCCCAAGCCTTTGTAGAAGGCTAGGAACCCCTCGTTACGGTATGTTGAGCGGATAACAGAGGGGATTGTGAGTTGGGAGACAGAGGGGGAGGGAGGAGCGTTCTGGCAAGGTCAGCACTTTACAGGTAGCACACCGCTGGCGGGAGGAGACAAGTGGCATATAGGGGAAGAAAGGTCGACTCACCTGTATCCGTGCCCGGACGACCTGATATGGATACGTAAAAGCGATAGCAGCAAGCTTGCTTGACCCTGAAGCGAAGACATATTCCGTATTTGACTACTCAACGGCACCCGAGTGAGCTCAAGCCTCAACAAACCCCATCGTTCAAGGGGCTACGCACCAACTTCTCATCCTCTACCCTCCATCCCTTTCCCATCCTCTCAAATCTCCTTCGTTTCAGATCCGCCCGTCTCCGCTTGATCTCCTCGTACGCCGCGAATTGAATGGAGCCGTTCGATACTCCAACCAACGCTAGGAGACTCCCTTTGTACAGTCCCCGAAGCCCCTCGTAACGATATATCGATCGCAAGCCATCTGCGTCATCATTAGTCCGCGAACCTCCCGTTCCCCGCCGCTCATATAGCAAGAACAGCTGTTCTGGGCTGAGGATCTGGCTGGAGCGAGACATACCCCATAAACCCCTATATCCCTTCGGATCATTCTTCACCGTCCCGAACACCCTCGTCTTAACCACCCATATAGGATTCGTCAACATCGCCGTAATCGCACCTATGTGGCCAGAATCAGCTCAACCTCATTGAAGTATCATCCAGAAAGCCATATAGAATCCCCCACGTACTAGCTTCAGCCGCTGCGTGGAGATGTTGTGAACTCGTCGTCCGATAATCCGGATCTCCATGTTGCATCCTCTTCTTGATCATGTTATAGCTATCCTCGAGTCAGTCAGCTGCTTGACTATAAGGTAGTGACGTAAGAAGCGATGCTTGAACTCACAAAAGGAAATACAATCCCCAACTACTAGCCCCACCAACCAAGTTCGGTATCAAACCCCTATACAACCCACCCCATCCATCTTTCCTTACTGCATCTGCTAGTGCGTCATATACCCCTCGACCCAACCTCGAGCGAGATGACGAGGCAACAGAAGAGAACGAGGAGGAGGAGGAAGAGGAAGAGGATGAGGAGGGTGAAGCTGAGAATGAAGGGGTTGAGGCGAGTTGGAAGCGGACTTTGACTAGGTCGAGCGGGTGCATAACAAGGGTCGCTACCGTTCCTGCGCCGAGACCGGCTACTGCGTGGTCCTGTGTCAATCAGCATGAAACACTTTACATGTCAATGTATGGTCAGTGGGGCATGACCACGAGACATACGACTGAAGGGTCACCGAAGAGGGTAGGAGCATTTGTAAGGGATTGTGACATGGCGAGGAAGCCGACAAAAAGGCGATGCGAGGACAGTGAGGCGGTAGGTGACGAGATGAACAATTAAATGCGAGGTAGAGCGACCAGCTCGATACGAGGATGGTTATTGATATGAACTCATGATGAGATGACTTGACATCGAAACCAAAATGTCAAAACAGCCTTCGTAATCCGAAAACCTTGCGGAAGAACTCCAGTTGGCAAAGGGCTGAAGGGGTTCAAGCGCAAAATACAGAGGCGGAGAGCGGTCAGACACACAGTACATCGGAGCTTCTGGAGTAGGGCAGGACCTCATGCATACCGCTCAACCACACAGAGGACGTGGGGTCCGCAAGAAGAAAGCGTCAAGACGAAGAGACGATTGCGTGCTTCCACCGTCCTCCTTTCCGCCAATGAACCCTACGACCCGATTCGCAAACTGCAACGACGATAATCCATACCTTCGTCGGTAATGAAGGCTTACATACTGACTGATTACTGACCATCCTTCTCCCGTTCCTTCTACTTCCCGACCTTACAATTCGCCCTCGTCCACTCCAAAAGCGCCTTCAACTCCTCCCATTGCCTCTCCTTCAACTTCTCCTCATTCTCCACCTTCCCTTTACCAACTCGCTCACAAGCGTCCACGAAGGCCTTCGCATCGTCTTTCGAAGGGATGAGGGGGTGACCAGGCATGGTGTTGTACCAGCTTCATTCGGGCATCAGCTTGGCCCTAGCTTAGGATGATGTCCGTGATGAAACAAAAAGAAGGTGAGCGACTGTCCCTACCATTTAGAGTTCCAATAATCTCCTTCATCGAGAGATTATTATCAGCTTCTGTGTTGCACAAGCACACCAGGATCGACAGGACAGACATACCTTCCCGTCGATGTAATGTAGCATGCAGCACATCACCGGTCATATCCTACGCGTTTCATACCCTCAGCACTGTACCATGACGGCTGAAAGAGCAGCTCACCCCCTCGTTAGCTTGTGCGATCGCATGACAATCGTTGATATCGTCATTCATCAAGTACAAAGCTTTCAACCACGAAAAAGAAACACGACCGACCATACATCAGCTCAACTTTATACATGTCCAGGAGTGAAAAGAGGGACTTACTGCCTTTAACGAAATCATGTACCGTAAGCTTAGAGATCTTCTGCGTTAACTCCGGACTGTAGATCTTCGTTCCCGGTTCGAGAGGCGGGAGTGGTCGAGAGAGGAGTTGGGAGATGACTGCATCCGTGTTAGTTGTGGACATTGTGCGGTAGGCAAGATTGATGGATGATCGAGAGCGAGTTGTTTGTTGAAGCGTGATTCTTGGAAGCATGCATCAGTCAAAGAGGTTTTCCAGGTGGTATGGTGAAAGTGAACTGGATGGTAGATCCGGGTATTTTGGCTAGGGTTTGGACATCGGGGAAAGTGGAGGGAAGCAAATCCCGTTCCTGACGGTGTGTGGTTACACAGCTGTCTGTACAGTAAGTTACAGTTTCAATCTCTACTTTCCAACAACTAGTACATTGATCGATTAGTTTTCGTTACCTTCCCTACAGCGTGATCATGGCTCCAGTCAATCGAAAGAATCGTGAATTGGTTCTCAAGCTCATTGAGGTACACGCTGAAAAGTCGATCTATCAGCAACCCGACAAGCCCCGACCGCAACCGCTACCACCGCTCTGACCACACAACGTTCCGATGCATTGACAGACTTCCAAGCACGTCGTCTTCAGCGACGTCTTAGTGATCTAGAAGTACGTCTCCCTCTTCCCCTCCGTTTCACCCTCTTCCAAACTGTGTGACCGCTTCTCAGATATACCGAAACTAAGTTGATCCAACTCCCAGCGTACCAACCCAACCGACATCCCAGCCTCCTCCTTCATCCCCGCCCCCACAACCACATCCGCATCCATATCTTCCGCTCAGACCAAGAAGAAACTCGCACCGAACGTCCGACGTATCCTCTATTCCAAAAAATCCCTGAAAGATTGGCTCGAAGAGCTCGTATGTCCTCCTTCACATGTATCACCTCTCTCCAGTGTTGGGTCAAGCAGCTGAACGTGAGGTGCTTCTTGCAGCCGGCAGACCCTCGACCTCCTTACTTCACAGCTGTGGCTCCGCCACCTACAACACCAGCACGGAAGATCTGCTCGTCGTGCGGGTATATCGGAGCGTACAAGTGTCCGAGATGTGCCGAGTGGAGTTGTGGGATGGGATGTATGGAGGTGCATGAAAGGGATGCAGGTTGTGGTGTTGGAGGGTGATGGAGCTTGTCGATAGGACCGAAGGAAGGGGCTCATGATCGGAAGGGCTGCATAACGGGTGCATATACCTTGGAACGGACAGCTCAGGGGCCGTACTCGTGTCTACGTCCCTAACAGAGAAGGGCTGGAGATCACCCACCATCCACTTCCCAACTATACGCTCAAAGAGGGAGGTCAAGAGGGAGGTCGGCTAGAGGGAGGTCGGCTACCACTGTACGCAGCCGTAGGATAACAGGAACGGAAGACAGGATGTCTCGAGCCAGACTAGCCGTTGCTTAAGCATATCTCATAGGACTTCCGGCATCTCGCCCGAAATTCACCCAGATGCATCGTCATACTATTTCTCTTCAGGCTGATAGAAACTCCTGGCCTGGAGATCCGCCTCGACACTTTCTCTGAAACCTCGGACCTGGAAATCCGTAATCATCCGCCATATTGAAATGCCGATCTACCAGAGTGATATCAGCATTCTCGTTCAGTGTGACGGAGAGTTCGTCGAGATTCCCGTTCAGTTTGTCGAACGGGAATGAAGGAAGGAGTACAGGTTATAGTAATGAGAAAAAGGGAGGGGGGGGGGAGGGGAAGGGAACTGATATCTTAAAACCCACCCCGCCAAGGAGCCAATAGATCGTATCTAAAAACACATTGTTCCCCGGGACTGCACCCCTAGATTGCATCCTCACAAGGTCTGTCAAGAAGTAACTTGTGGGTTGATAATATCCCTTCTCAAGTCCTAGTCACCCGTTTGCATCAGCGAGCCATATGCTTACCAACCTCAACTTCATGCTTCGAAAGTGGAGAAGATTTGACAAGGGACTCACCTCTAATCAGATGCCCTGCACATTCTTCGGGACTGATGATCTTATCCCCCTCCTCGATCTTCTTCGTTATATTCGGCTTCTCCGCGTTCTCAGAGACTAGACCTGGCGAATCGATACCCGCAGGCATGAAGATGTGGATTGAGATATTATGTAGGAGCATCTCAGAGCGAAGGGCATCAGCGAGACCTTGCAACAGTATCAGCACAAGCGCGAGTGATCCACAACAGAGCTCGAGAAGAAGCTGAGCTTGATCAGAAGCGCTTACCTCGTAAGGCGTATTTCCCCGGGGAGTAGGTGGAATAACCGGCGAATGTCGTGTAGCCTAGAAAACTAGAGACGAAGATGATAGATCCGCGCTTCCGGGATGAGACCATTCGTTTCACTGCTGCCTGGTTCACTCTCAGCCTTGTTCTCTCTCAACCTTCACCGCTTTATCGTATAGAAGGGATAAGGTGACGAAAAAGACGATCAGCTTACATGTGCTGTCCAAGCTGAAACCCAGTATGTCCCATCAAACCCCTAACACCCGTCAGCTTACGCCCCAGGCGGGAGTAGGAGTAGGAGTAGGGGTTGAGGCTCACAGATTGCAGTTCATCGCTCGAAGCGTCGATGAAGAACTTCGGCCTGGAGAACCCGGCACAGAGGAACACATGATCCGGGGTGTGTCCCCCGTTCTTCTCGATCGCTTGGGTGAGAGCGGCTTCGGACGAATCTGAGGAAGTAAGGTCTGCTGAGATGGAATGAATGATCTGTCCGGGTTTCGCTAGTGACTACCAACTACATCAGTCGTTGCGATTACGATAAAGAGGGCCTGGTGAAGACCTCATACCCGTAACAAGGCTTTTGTTTCCCCGAGCTTCTTCACCTCCCTTGCGACAATTGTGACATATGCGCCTTGCTTGACAAGATATACGGCAAGAGCTCGTCCGAGTCCTGAAGATCCACCGGTGATGTAGCAGAACTGAGCGACCAGATAAGCACTCCAGTCTGTGCTAGTTTGCCATTGATCTGCAATCTGAGTGGTTGAGTAACCTACCTTCCCCTGGGGGTTGAAGCGATTCTTACTCAACATGGCGAGGAAGACGTTCGAGATGAGAGCTACAGATAAACCGACGATGACGCCCAAATAGACGGTGTAGTCGTGTGCCATCCCATGGATGTTCAGGCGTCTCAACGAGAAAAGTCAAGATAGGTCGTGGAGGTGGAATTTGGATCCGAAGCAATTCCGAAAGTCATTTTCGTCCCGAGTGTGATGCTTTCCCAACTCGTTTCAACTCCCTTTTCTAACAAAAGCTTCCGAAGAGAAGGTCGAAGAAGGGGATCGACTTGCTGGTGATGCCAAAAGTAGACCCTATACCCTACACTCCCACTGCGACCGATCCCGCTCAAGCCGAGGAAGAATCCGTACACGAGGTATACGAAGCCATCGCCCCACACTTCGCAAAGACGAGATACAAAGTCAGCTACAACTTGCACATCCTCTTCTCCTCTTCTCTCACCAAGCTTCTTTTTCACTCCAAGACTGGCAAACCTGATCCATCCTCCTTCGTAGCCATGGCCAATAGTCTCCCAATTCCTCCAATCCCTCCCACCTCATTCCCTAGGTCTCGATTCCGGAGCAGGGAACGGTAAATACCTCCCAACCGGCTCTTCCTCCGGCCACACGATGTTAGCCCTCGATCGATCTTCCGGGTTACTGGAGATCGCACGACACGGAGCGGAGTATGAATGTATCCGAGCGGACCTAGGGTTCAAGGGATGGCGTGAAGGGGTCTTGGTGAGTTACTCTCCTTGAGTTGCAGTGAAAAGATGGGGTGCTGATGGATGGAGAGGATTGCACGATATCGATAGCTGCTATTCACCACCTCTCGACGCCGGAGCGGAGAAGACGAGCTGTACAAGCTTTGTTCCGTCCATTAGGCCTGAAACGAGAAAGACCGTACTCACGGTTTCTGGTGTATGTTTGGGCTTATGAGCAAGGGGAGGGGTCGAAGCGGAGAATGGGAGTGGCAGCATCTACTTCCGGGCATGCTTCGGAACCGAGGCAAGTGGAGGGAGAGGGAGGAGTGGAGGGGAAAGTGCAAGATGTCCTCGTCCCTTGGGTCTTGCAGTCGCAGAAATCCCGCCAAACAGCTTCCGTGACGTCGAGTTTGACCAATCCGATCGTAACCGAAGCCGGCAATCCCGACGAGCCGAAGGTCTATCACCGGTATTACCACCTCTTCGTGGAAGGAGAACTGCGAGACCTCATTCGCGAAGCAGCAGGAGAAGAAGGATACACCTTCATTCCCAACGAACATCCGGGAAAGGACATCGGAGAGAGAGAGGAGTGGGCGCGAAGCCGAGGGGAAGGATGGGAAGCTGACAATTGGTGGTTTGAGGGTGAGGTTGGGATCGGTCTTCCAGATGATACAAACACGGAGATACAATGATGCAATGCGATGCGGAGATACTACCCTCTACCTGCCTTCCTCACTGGCAAGTGTATTTCTTCCTGATCCTCATCCTCGTATTCATCCACATCCTCCTCCTCATCGACCCAATCCCTCTGATCGTGCTGTCCTTCGTCGTTGCTTTCATTCCATCCAGCTCCTCGGTCATCATCTCCCACCTCCGCGCCTGCCCCCTCCTCCTCCGCACACTCATCCAAAGCCCCATCCTCCTCCGAACCTCTCACAACCGTCTCCACCCTCTCCCTCCTCTCTCCCCAACCCCTCTCCCTATCCACACTCCTCATTCTCGACTCATCCCTCGCCTTGACCTGCATATTAACCGCCCTCCTAAAAACCTCTCGATCCCCCAAAACCTTCGCAGTCCTCTTCATCATCTTACAAAACGGTCTAACATGTATCCCATATTCCAACCTATCCTTAATCATCAACCCTTGACCTTCCATTGCACAGCCCGATTCTGCTTGCGGTGGTGATCCGAGCATAGCTTTCGAAGTGATCTCAAAGATAGATCGAAGTTCCTGAGAACCAAAGTAAGCTCGATTAGGTCTCCTCGATCTCCAACTCCAACTCCAACCTCCTCCGTCCGAATCCGAGAGGTGATAGCTCCGAGGTGATTCCCATTCCCATTTGTTTTCCGTACCCACCCCACATCGTAGCCAACATCGTATGATTATGTTCGCCGTGACTCGGTTAGGGATGAAACCTCTGTCCTTCTCAAGCCTTTCGATCAGGACTAGTAGTCGACCGAGCTGTCGGAGGGATGGTGTAGGGGGAGGTAAGGTCAATCCAGAGGGACATGGAGTGAGACCGATACGAGAGAACGAGAATGGTTCGGAAGGTTTGGTGAGGAGGTAAGAGAGTTGACTATTATAATGCTGTTGAAGTTGTTCTCGTCTCGTCAAATGGGGAAGGTGGGGGAGTGTTTTGTCCGGCACAGTGGTCACTCGCCAAAAATCATTCGGTTTCCTCGGCTCATTAGTATTTTTCGGATCCCTCCATAATCTCGCTCGACCGATATCATCGTGCCGAGGGAAGGTGCCGGGATGCCAAGGTAGACGAGGTTTGTCCCATCCTTGGCGTAACGCATGGGATAGTTTCCCGGCTCCACCTGCTTCGAGACGGGTGGCGAGGTGGTTCATCATCGCTGTGTTGGTTGCGTATTCAGGGGTATTCAGGAAGTGGAAGATTGCCATTCGGTAAAATCGACGGGTGAGGAGGCGGTGGATGATTGGGGGAAGGGGTGGGTGAGTTGACGAGTAGGCGAGGGTGTCGGTAGACCTGTGGCGGAGTGAGGAAGAATATGGGGTAGACGAGGATGGGTCGGATATGGATGTGTTAGGAGTCCGGTGTGGAGCGATGTTGTGAGACGGGAGGTGAGAGGAAAGCTGAGGTGGTGAACGGGTAGGATCAGGTTTGGCAGTATGTGCCTGGATGATCTTCTCGAAAGCAAGAGCTGCGATACGAGCGTAAGTGGGTAAACCGAAGGGGGTGGTTTGTGGTCGAGATCCAGGATAGGTGGTTGATATCTCAGTAGGAGAAGTAACTCCCTCGTCAGACATTTCAGACACCTCAAACTCCGAATGATCTGTCTCCTTCGGGGGTCCCGTATCCCGTGGCGAGTCTTTCGACGGTGCAAGCTCCGATGCGGGAGGATGTGACGATGATCCTGCTTCAGGTTGGATCGGAGTACCGAGGAAGAACATGGCAGGTAAGGTCGGGTTCGAGGGCCGCTTGGTAGGTCCTGGATGTTGTGCTGAATGATGGAAGGGAAGGGATTTTCCTGCTTGATAGGGAGATTGCAGTGTTGATTCGGCTCTGCCCTCAGGGTCCGGTGGTTTCTTCGGTCTCGAGTGTCCAGCTCCGCCATTCGGCCACGACAATGACAACCCCGTCGCCGAGCCAACGTCAACATCCATCGCGCTCTTCCTCCTCGTTGAGCTAGTGGAGAACGTCGCAGCACGGGAGTTGGCGACCGTCGTCCTGGCGAGGTATGGCAGCACGACGAATTGGAATATCGACCGATGCATCCCATCCCGAGGAGTGTCTCCGGGATGGGTAGGGCGGAACTAAAGAGTATCAAGCTTTTGTTCATGGGAGCAGGGAATGTGACCACGTCATTCCAGCGGATTCCCTTATCACGAGCCTTCGGTAGCGTAATACCAAAGATGATAGATGTTCCCGCTATTGTTGCTTCTTTAACCCTGGACATGATAATCATCCGTTTTGATTGCTAGGCCAAAAGGTCTTTCTACAGTGCCCCTCATGCAATATCAAGATACATAGACCATCCAGAGTTAAGTGGGAGGAAGGAAGCATGCTGATTCAAGCGATAAGGCACTCCCAAACACTATCTATCCTTACAGTAGATCTGGCCGACCGGCCATGAACGCTGATGTCCTCCCCACCCTTTCGATTCTTCTAATTCTCAGATCTGTCTCTGTACGACTCCACTCCATCTCCGCCAATCTGAGTCAGGATATCAGTGACAGAACCCAAGCACTTCGTAATCATCGCCATCCACGCTACATCCCACCTCGGTCAACTCCTTCAACTCTGTATCAACCTCCTCGACCTTTATCCGACCATCCAAGCGACATTCCTTTACGCCGATCTCACCGCGTCAAGGTTCGATCGTGCTCTCGGCAATCAACCTGATGATCTCGTTCGACGTGTGAAATCTCGACTACATGATCGGGGGGTGTATACTGGGACGCAGGCTGGAGTGGAAGTTGGCGAGATAGAAACCATTATGACGTTTGCGAAGGTGTTGTCCCCTGTGATCGAGGGGCTTGTGACAGGGAAAGGAGAAGGTGGATGGTCGACTGTTCCGTCAGGCTTTTTCGTGGACGTAAGCTCGTCTCCTCTCAGTAGCACGCAGATAACACTTCTCGTGGCACGCAGATCTCACTTGCTTACACTGATTGCGCATCCATAGTGCTTTCTCTGCAAGCTCGCACATACCGTCGTAGGAAAGGTCACCCCCACGATGGGTCTTCCAAAAATACCAGTATTTCATGTCAACGCATAGCCCGGCAGTTGCAAATCATCGGTTAATCGATGCCGTGTGGAGCTTTACACCAGCTTACGATGAAGCTAGGATTTTCGGGACCGACGAGACTGTTGGACCGGCGGAAGGTATGAGGGAGCGGACCAAGACATATGTGGAAGCAGGAATGTCGGAGAAAGATGCTGCATCGAAGGTAAGGAAATTACACCCTACTTCACAGGCTGATGGACCTCTCGTTCCAGGCATTTCGCTGGATCGAAGGACGGTTACTTCAATATCCCGACTTACCGCCAATGTATGACTGTGAGTAGCCATTTCTAGCACGCTATCCGGACAGAATGTAGGAAATAAAGCTCACCCTGAGAAGACGAATTCAGTAGGTCCACCCTCGTACCCGACATTCCGCTTTCCCTGACATCCGCTAGCTCCCCAAGCAGGCTCCTCCGAGGTTCCGGAAGGCACTCAACAGCTCATGGATGCTCTCATCGGAGCTACGCGCGGCGTAGACGGTTTCGTATGTTGGTCTATCCCTGAACTCGAGACGGAATCTATCACCTACATGGAGAAGATCATGGGTATGCCAATCATCGGCGTTGGGTGATTAGCATGTCCGCGTTCTGTAGGTCCCGCGCTACTGATACCTTGATAGTCCGCAATTGCACGAGGCAGTCTGGGACAAGACCGATCGAAAGCGGGTTGGCCAACCTGAACCGGATGATTCTCGTATTTTGTCCTTCCTCGATGATGCTCTGAAACGATACGGTCCGAACTCAGCCGTGTATATCAGTATCGGAAGCTTGTTCTGGCCGATACAACGACCGGAACTAATTGAATATGTCATCCAATCTCTGCTCATGATTGAGCCACTAGTGCCTTTCATCTTTGCGAGACCCGTCAAGGCGGCCAGGATCTCGGATGAGCTGGTTCGTGAGGTGGAAGAGAGCGGTCGAGGGATCATCACGGAGGGGCTCCGCAGGTTAGGGTTCTGCACCACGAAGCGACGGGGATGTTTTTGGTGAGAAATCCACGAGAATGGTTGCGGTCGGCTGATCCTCTGATGCTGAGTAGACACACTGCGGAATCAACTCGGTCATGGAGTCGATCATCGCTGGAGTGCCTATCATCGCGATGCCTTTCGCTACCGATCAACCCGAGACCGCGGCATACTGTTAGTTTCTCTCTCCCTTCTTATGAGGACTGAAAAGGTGACTGATCCCTTGTTCAGATACGGTGACACGAGAATGCGGGATTCAGCCATATCAACTATCGTCGGGACTCGACGGTCTCACCTTCGGGAACGGCACCGTCGTAAACTCGACTCCGGAAGCGGTTGCAAAGGAGTTGAGGGAAACTTGGACGAGGATGCGTGCTGAGGATGGGGAGAGGTATAGGAGGAATATTGAGGAACTTAGGGGGTTGATCAGGAAGAGTATGGAGAGTGGGATGGCGAGAGCGAACTTGTTGCGGTTGGGAATAGGAGATTTTTGAAAGCTGAGCTGTTTTCAAGAGAGGTAGTCATCCGCGCGATGTCACTTTTACAAATACGAAGCCAGTTTGCATGGCATCAATGCATTCATCTTCATTATGAAGAGGCTTTTTGCGAAACGTCGATCATTGAACGCTCCCAGTGCGAAACTTCGTCCGAATTCTAGGCAATCCACGAGGACAACAATTCTGAGCTGAAAGGTACTCGAGTACGGTCAGGATTTCAAGTATAATAATTTCCGATTTTATATTTATCCTCTACCGCTCTACCGCTTTACACATCAAGTAATCGGACAACTTCTCACCAATCCTACCCCCTCCCTTTTCGCTTATCCTCAATCGCCAACTGGACTTGCTTCTTCACATATCCGGCAGCGCCTCGAAGATCGACTCGGCCTTCTTACAACCCATCTCCCCAACCCAGATATTCGCGATACCATCAGCTCCTTGATGAAAACCCTTTGACCGTGCAACAGCAACGAAATTCAATTTCTCCTGAACCCTCCTGCTGGCGTCATAACAGTCTCGAGCCAATTCCGGGTTGAACCTTTTTGGTTCCAGAGCGCTACCGGATTTGATATGGGGCTGGTTGAGTAAGTTTGGGAGGTTGAATTCGATATCGGTCGGGATGAGTTTGGTGAGGCAGTAGTGATGGAATGGTTCGGGGATGGGGTAGAGTGGGATAGGAGAGAGTTTTCCTTCTCGGGGGGCGATTTTTGGGGGTATCTTTATCTTCCCTGGTGAGGGCAGATGACTGCTGCTAGGGGGACTGATGACGGGCATGATACACCGATTAAGCGGGGTCTAACTCGTATGGGATTGCCTGATGGGTGGCATGAATATGCTATTGCTGGAGAAACGATGCTCCCTTCGAGATGTGTGGAGTTACGGTAATCAAGGATCGAAACGAGTACAGTACTCGAGTACATAGCTTATCTCCGTTCGACGCTGGTTAGGGATTCAGAAGACCGAGATCACCGAGATACACAGTTGCAGATCGGATGTGTATAATCATAAACCGTCCATCATCAAACGGTTTCAAACGATATCTCGGATGTCAATGTCACGATCGCCAATGACCGCATTGCGAGGAGCTCCCTTCAAAGAGTTCTATTAGAACAAGGATCGACAAAAAGTTGAGGATCTTACTGATAACGTTACGTTGCGCTCTCACCACGTGACGACATTCCCTTTCGTCGCCGTGAGCTGTACGTCATAGCGTTCCCGTCTCCACATGACTTTACACCACCAGCTTTCTGCTCCACACCAAAACTAAACCAGCCTAACGTGGTCGCGTAGACCCCAAGATCAGCTGATCTGATACGCAGGATGTAAGATGAATTCCCGATTTAAAGCCTGCTCCCCCCCCAATATCATACTTCCCTATGATGTTCTTTTCAATCGCTGAATTCGTAGTATTACTTCTTGCGTTGGCTTTGGAGGTTTTCGCACAGACTTACCCTCCTAATGATGATGGTGTCATCAATCCCTTAGGTCTGGGTCAGGAGTACGTCCCCCTCAATAAGCCTTCTACTACCCTAGCTGATCTAATTGGTTTCTTCAGTCCCGCTCCAGTGAGATGGTACAACACCACCTCCAAACAAAACGTCTACCTCTTCCCCGACGTCGACTTCAACCGAACAGTCTGGTTACGAGTCTCGACCAACCTCTCGGATGTTCAATACGATCTACGAGGCAACAGTCTGTCTCTCTCTCCTTCTCATGGCAATCCGTATGGTTGTCTGATGAAGCTCTGGACAGATCATACGGTGTTTGTGTTTCCGAACTCGATCGCGACGGAAGCACCTGATATTTCCCAGACTGCGGATAAAAAATGGTAAGTCGCCTTGAGTACGCACCCGGCCAAACGCTGGGAGAGTGAGCTGATGACCAAGGCAGGGTCATGTACATCTCGGCTGTTTCGCTCAACTATATCTTTGTGATCAAGAGCGATACCTCCGATCCGCTTGGGACGTGGTCGAGCTATGGGAATGTCGAGCATAATGGGCAGCTCATTCAGGGTGGGCACATCTTCCTTTGTATCGCGAGCCTGAGGCTCACAGGAATAGGGTACGATGCGCACGCTGTGAATTTACCGGATGGGAGGCGGTATCTCACGTGAGTCTGGATGTTCTGCTCGAGTATATTTGATATCTGACGAGTGATCAGATGGAGCACTTCCTTCCGTCCGAGAACCTAGCTCAACGCACAGACCATTGCTGATCCGTGCTAGACGCCGACCCTTCCATCTCCCTCATCCAGCTTCAAACCGTCAACTCTTCCATTCCCGGTACTGCTCTGACCAAGGTGGTCATCCCATATGAGCCGTACGAGCAGACCCGTATGCTCGCTCCTGTTCCCGTTATACCTCTCGTTGATCGGACCAGAGTTCGGACCGGGTAACTACTCCTACCTTGGTATGCAGTGTTGCGACGCCGCTGCGAATGTCTTCAATGCTCCCGTCGTCGAAGCACCTTGCTCTTGGGTGGTAAACAACGAGACCGTCAACCTCGGCTATTCCGCAAACTGGTATGCCGACTCAAGTAAGTCGAACTCCTACCCGACCTCCCCCACTTCCCTCGTTGTCGGCCTCAAGCTAATCAGAATTAATCAGCCTACAACCTCCTAATCACCACAGCATCAGCCTCCTCAAACCTCCTGAACGCCTCATCCTGGACGAAATCACCTTACAACCCAATTCTCTCATCAAACTTCTACACATCCACCTACGGACCAGGTTCAGGTGGTTTCTTCACTGGACCAGATGATGACCTATGGTTCGCATATGGGGCGACCAACAATAATAGCTTGAATGGGTTTACGGGGGGAGCTAATATACGGACGGTCAGGGCTCAGAAGATGGGTTATGATGGGGAGGGGAGGATATTGAGGAGTGTACCTGTGAATGCGACGAGGCCGATTGCGGGGAGTAATTGGGGGGATTATCCGGAGCCGTCATGAGCGACGAGCGGAGTAGGAACGGGGTTATTCGGATTCGGAAAGAACGTAGGTGGGGTTTGGAAGAAAGATCGATTGAGGGATAGCGGATTCAAGGGAATTGTCGGAGTCTGGACAGGTGGAAGATGTGACAATTGCAGGCAGAAAGGAGAGGAAGAGAGAGATAATCGCACAAATCGCAATGCAGAGTACCAGATATCCCGACTACACATCTCATCGCATTACTCATTCCTTTTCCCCGACACGGAGGCCTTCACACCATGATAGGTAAACTGGCCAACTGCTTATCCTGCTCCAACATCTCTCCTCTCAGGTGAACACTATTCACCTGCTCGCCAACCGTTTGAGCCTCCTGGAGCATCCTATCGAGTTCACCTTTGATCCTCGCTGCTTTACCTGGTGCGGTCCGAGGGTGGAACCGTTGTTTCGGTCCTGTGACTTTCCAATCTGGGAGTGAGGTCACGCCAAGGGATTTAAGGATTTTTTGCTCGACTAGGGACTGTTCCCGATCGTTAGTCAGACGATCACATACAGTACAAACGGAGACGGTCAAGGCTTGTCGTTGGTTTGAGAAGGGAAGGGAAGGGAAGGGAAATTCACATAGTCTCCATCTGGACGGTTCAGGTTGAGAGGTTCTTTCAAGGTCATTGGGGGATTGATAATAGCTCGGAAAACCCTCTCATGATTCGGGCTCTTCGAATGTGGCTAAGGAAACACCTCATCAGCTCAACCTCTCAACCTCTCAACCTCTCAACCTCTCAACCTCTCAACCTCTCAACCTCTCAACCTCTCAACCTCTCAACCTCTCAACACCCCTCCCTATCAACCCTCTCTACATCTCACTGACATTGACGAAATTAGATTCGTGATGCCCGCGAGAAGGGTAGAAAGGGTTGGATCGAGGAGGAGAACAGGACAGACAACCGGACTCACCATGAACGGATGACACAAGAAAACATCCCCAGCCTTCCCAGTCAACCATTCATATTCCTCACACTCTCTCAACGCTTCCGAAAAGACGGCCTTATTATCCCACCCGCCTCCAGGATGGTCGTGGAGGTGTTTACAGACTGCTGGGATCGCTGCGTGACAGATCAGGGTTGGGCCACCTCGGGGGATCACGTCGGTGAAGAGGCAAATGGCTACGGGACCTCAGCTCATATCCTACCGAAGGAGATACTAAACCGAATAGGACGGAATAAGAAGGGAGAGGAAACGCAACGCACCGACTAGGGCTTGATCGGATGAATCGAGGTGATGATGGAACCAATCGCCGTCGATGTGCCTGGGTTCTTGAAATCAGTATATCGCCCATACACGTTATTAGAGTAAAAACAATGTCGACTCACCAGTTCCCAGCATCCCTCGGATGCTGCTCATTCGTCCTCCAGTGCTCCGAGCCGACGTTGATGATCAAACTATCCCCAGACCTCGTAAACAAGCTCTGATCCAGCTTATCCTCGCCTCCTACCAGCTCACCTATCCCACAAACTAGATCAGTTTTATCTCGACACACCTGCCTCATTCCCCAACTGAGCAGACTGAATCGAAGGTCCGGACTCACATGCCGCAGCATAAGCCTTAGGCATAAAATCCCTCGTAGGTACCTCCCTATGTCTAGGCATATGTACAGTCTCCTGAATCCATGTACTCTGATCCTTCGGATCCCAACCGAGTCGAGTCCAAACATTCTTCGTGAACGCTTCGACGTTCTCTGAGGGGATCGCTCCCGGGATTTTGATGTAGCCGTGGGAGAGGAAGTGGGCACGGTCGGATTCGGTGAGGAATTTGTATTGGACCATGTTGAACGACGATAACGATGAAATGTGCCACTGCGAATGTGGTCAGTAAACCAGAGAGTTTGGTTCCAACAGGGAGGGAGGGGATCGGTCGGTAAGGCTATTTATCACCCCGCTTCACCTCGCTATCTCTGAACATTTGGCTCGAAAGTTGCAGGGAATCAGCACGGACTCGTCCGGGACCGGAAGAATTGACCCATTGAGCCGGGGAATTGGCTAACTTACGTCAGTTTGAGCGAGATTCTTCAAGGTCACGTGGTCACTCCAGCATGGGAGGAACGACAGCTTAAAATCCGCCACTACTCCTGATTGAACCTCCCCGTCGTCAGTCAGCTCTTACTCCAAAACGATACACACCATGGGCTCGTCCGCTGAATCCCGCAGAACCATCATCTTAGGCGGCGGTATCATCGGTCTAACAAGAGCCTAGTACCTCCCCAAACCTCCCTTCATCCTCCACCGTCACCCTTATCGAGCGTCATAGCTATTCCTCACGGAGCTTCTTCGAGCAGCAGGGATCATAGCGGAACATTGGCATTCCCCCTCCATCATTCCTCTCGCCGAACTAAGCTGGGCATGCTACGAAGAGCTGAACTCTAAGTATGATGGGGAGACGGAGTGGGATTCGAGGTGACGAAGATCTCTGACGAGGATGTTGGGCATAAGACGATTCCGAGAAGCGTGTATAGGCAGCTGCCCACGGATACGGATAATGGGAGGAAGAAAGAGGATGATGGGGAGGATTGGTTGAATGAGGAGAAGAACGATATGACGGGTGATGGTGGGACTGCTGGGATGTGAATTGCGAGGGTCAACCCTTCGTTACACACAGACGCAATGAATCGTGCTGATATGACCTTAGGCATCCGGGAATGTTTTGCGCCTTTCTCCACTTCAAATGTACCGAACTAGGTCTAATGACCCACATCGCAACCCCAATAACCCTCTCCCTCCCAACGCGTACCTCATCATCTCAACCTCCACCTCTCCAACAGGATTCACCGACATCCTCCTCTCCGCCGGCCCATGGTCAGCCCCTACAGCCCGTTCCTTCGGTCTCCCCATTCCACCAGTGTCTAATCTCCCGCGACATTCAACCATCGTCCGCCCTAAAGAGGCTGGCTTCGAGCCGTGTAAGGAGACTGAGACTGTTTTCGCTGGCTTGAGTGCGAGGAGTATCGGGCTGGAGGCTGCTGATGCTGAGGAGTCGACGGCCGGAGCGGAGAAGAGTGGTGGGTATACTCAATCGATCGAGTTTATCACGAGGTGGGTCAAGCTCATCTTGAAAATAATCTGGCTTTGTGTTGGAAGACTGATGTCTGTGCAGACCGAGCGGGGTTGTCTACCTAGCAGGGGAGAACGGGCCCTAGCTCGTTCCACCTAGTCCGCCACTATCTTCCAGCCCCAGGGCGAAGGACTCATTCCTCTTCTCGGGAACTTGACTGATCACGAGTTCCTCAAGATCACAGCCTAACCTCATGACGCCGTCATCCACTGCGCAATGGATATGGCTCTGGGATCGGCAGGTCGCTGGGAAGCAAGAGCGAGAGACAATCGAGCGCTCCGAAAATGCTATGGCAATGTGTGCGGCCTATGAGGGTAGATCAAACGCATCGACTCACGGAATATGCGATTGCAAAACATGCATGGTGAGACCAGAATACCAGGCAAAGTTTGGTGGATGTTCAGTCACCGGGGAGAGGTACACCTCCGCCATCCAAGCGCTCCGGCAACTTCCTGGAGACGCCGACCAGGAGGCCTCCAACGCCGAATCCCTTTTCGCCTTCAACTGTGTTACAGAGGGCGCCGAGGGGGATGCGGCCGAGCTGGGGGCGACATTCGAGGAGAAGGTGGCGGAAAGGTCGATCTGCTGGACGTGCTGGTTCCCAGAAGGATCGGGCGATCGCTGGCTGATTCACCCCCAGCACCAGCCAGGAAGGGGTCGAAAGGACCGTGGTTAGTGCAAAGATGGGCAAGGCCGGTCACAGACTCCTGTGGGCCACCTGGGAACTGAAGAGGGGCCGACTCTTCAAGAAGACCTACGATGAGTGACGGATCGAGGCTGAGGTGCTGACCTACCTCACCAGCCGGGGACAAGTGGGGCATTTCGGGAGTCTGGAGGTTGAGGGTCTGGCTGATGGGCGTGAGGTCGCAGACGACAGAGAGGGGCATCTTGATTGGGAATGCGTAACAATAGGAGGGGGTTGAGTGACGGGTGTGGTATCTGCTAGTCGGGAGTAGATGGGGTGCACAAGTTTTAGTTGTTGTGAAAGGCGGGCAATTCCCCTACAAGCGTGCATTCGTTCAGCAGAAACAGAACGTGTCCCTGTCCCTCATTTCCCTGCAAATTGCCTCTATGTCGTCTGTGTTTCTTCTTTCCTCGGATTACTACGATGAGGCCGGACATATCTTTATTCACAAGACCTCACCTACTGGGCTTGTATTTGCAAAGGTTCCTATCCAATTTCTGCGCAAAGGTGGTCTCAATAATTGGGACTTCGTTCTCGCCATCACGAATATGCTAGTAGACCCCGTCCCAAGCTGTCCCGGTACGATTAGGACTACTACCGGGGATCCAAATATACATTGCGTCCGTCCACAGACGGGCATTACGTATACATCCAGGAAGGTAAGGTGACTTGTCAGCTTATAGCTGGACCACGAGGATCCATCATGCCCGATCAACTATTCACGTGGGCCTGAGTATAACTCCCAGAGTAGACCGGCGGGCTCGGACAAGGGGCAGCCTCTCAAGTTCTCTCGGTTCGGTCGGAGGTAAAGTAAATACCCTCTCAGGATCAAGACTATCACCTAATGGCCTGTTAAGGCCAAATTTCGTCGACTTTAATTGCCTAATCAAGAATACTCGGTCGGACTTCTGTGACGTTCAGTACTCAACAGCTCTAAGTTATTGATTGGCAGCCGGTATATACTTCGCCAGATAATTGACTGCTCACAAAGCCTCGTTAATTTAGCTAGGTTATAATATCCGACTCTTACTTGTAGTACATAGTATTAATCGGAAGGTCCGCGGTTCGATCCCGCGACGAGGCTCTCTTTTTGAACCATTTCTCTTCGCTTTGCCAGGTGTCACGGATCTAAATCACATTATCCTTGCCGAACTTGATCAAGCGAAACAAGAACGATTCCCACAAATCGTCAGCGAGTGCCATGAATCACTCAATCGCCGATCATAGCCATTCAACCGCCGACCATAGACACTCAATTGCCAACCACAGCCATTCAATTGCCGACCACAGCCTGTCAATCTCCGACCAGCCCCTAGCATAGTTGAAACGAGGCCTTTGCGTTTGACGACGTCTGGGTCTTACGCATTGCTCAACCAAGACCCTCTTTCCTTGACCTTATCAACCCATGCAGTACCAAGACGATCCCATACGAGCCTATGGGCCGGGGACCGACTGACGGACGAAGGTTATAAGGAAAAGAGGCGAGAGAGGGAAAGAGGCGAGATAATTGAAGTCTTCCTTGTACTATAGCCCCATAGCCTATTCTAGCCTTGCTTCTGCATTCATCGAGAACGCTACTTCAACCGGCGCTTAACTTGGCTACACTCTCGTTTGTCCTCGAGTCATTCCGTTGCCCATTGTCGATCGCAGGTCTCCTTCCCCGAAGTTAGCCTACGCTCGTCAAAACAAGGAGCTGAGTGTTTGAGCATACCCGCTGGTCAAGTAGCACCGGTACAGCTGTTCACTTCTCTTGGATCTCGGGGTTTGCTGCCACGGCTACATCAGGCATGAACTCAGCGTAGAATGGAACTTTACGCGTCTTGAGTCTCTTGTCTTGCTGCTCAAGGAGGACCAATCGACCACCTAGACAAATAACAGCTGAATGCCGTGTCACGAGTGCCCACCCACCTTTCTTCTTCAGCTGACTCATGTAAGCAGTCCATACCCAAGACATGTATCGAGTCATTGGCGTCCTGTGCCGGAGTGTACTCGAGGTTGTGGGCGATACAAATTCCTTGAGGTTTTCGGGACAAGTTCTCGTAAAAAGTGATGTTGAGCTTCTTGGGCCGGATTTTCCAGAATAGATGGAGTGATACAAGCCCAAGCTTCGTCACATCACCCGCCAAGATAATCACCGAGAAGACCGGATGAAGGCGCTGGGTAGCGTCATAGACTCATTTCCCGTTTTTACACTCGACCATGCCCTCATCCAGATGTTTCGCAGTTCTCGGCGGCGTTTAATGTGGGGTTGATGCGAGTAGTTATCTTTCGAGCCGAGTGAGACTCCGGCGGAAGGTGTGACGTATAACTCCGGAGGTCCTCAATATGAGATCTGACTTACATATGACGATTCCAGAACAAGGTGACCAGGGCAGATGAGATCTAAGTTATGCGAGGAAACGTCTGGTAGAACGACTTCCGGTACCGATGGCGCCGGTGTTTCATCAAGCTTTAAGGAGGTGAATTCCAGCGGGGTGGATCGATAGGCACTCATCCCGACAAACGCTCTCAACTTTCAGTGGTATGAAGACGGGAAACCCTGAACGTCGAACCGCAGCTAGGGATACCGATCAATACCTCACGCGAAGGAAGGAGTGCTCGAGGAAGACAAACAACCCAAACAGCTCCCAGCCGATCCAGCCAAGGCGATCGACCTAGTCGATCAAGTGCTCTTTACACGCCTGCTGAACTCGGCTGCGATGACTAGCCCGTGACTTGACATGCGAAGAGAAGCGAAGCTGGAGAACGCACAGCTGTGTTATCGGCCTACTACGAGGGATGGGAACCCGTTAATTTGGACGTCTTGAAAAGGAAGGCGAAGCGTTGTGGGTCGCTGCGGGGCATGGACCTTGGATGAGTGACAGTCATCAGCTCGTTTAGGTGATACTGATAGGAATCACGATATGCAGGGTATAACACTTGGTCCAGGTATCCACCTCCCGTCAACCTTCATAATCACTTCGCTGATCCGCCGCAGGTAACGGCAAAGTCGTCGCCGACCTCATCCTCGGCGTCAAACCCAGGATTTCCCTCAACCCTTAAAATCCCTCATGTTTCGGAAAACTCCGTGTCTAAGCAGCGACACGTCCCGAGTCCTCGCTCTCACCCGCCCCGTCCTTGATCCCGCAATTCCAGCACATCCTCCACATCCCCTCTTAGGCACTCCATCATTGACTTCTGCCTCGGCAACCATCCTTCCGCTCTCAACCGGTCTGCCAGACTTTGCGCATTGGCGCTGATCGAACCCTTCAGCGGGCCGAGATCCGGATCCCACGGTATGGAGATCGCACCTCGAGAAGGGATACGGCCGAGATCGTATAGGTGGTCGCCTATCTTCTCGGAGATGGTTCGCCAGTTGACGCTCTCGGAGTGGACTTCGACGGAATGGAAGGTCTCCCAGCCGGTAACTATCTCGGGATAGGTAGAGGTGTAGAGAGCACGGACAAGGAGGAACAGGAACGCGTCTACGACGTCTTGGACGTGAACCTGGGTGGGACATACTAGCATTAGCTCGGGGGAGGAGGAGGAGGAGGCATCTCAGCGGAGGAAAAGAAGATGGAGCGGGACAAAGTGGATGGAAACATACCGGACCCCAGATGCCTAATCCTTCACCGAGATAGATCGCCTGTTTCCGCTGCACTGCGATGTCGACGAGTGCTGGGATCTGCTTGCTGGTCTGGTTGACCGGCCCAGTTCCTCGACCGTAGACTAGGCCTGGGGAGAGGTGGTATACATTGATGATCTTTCGTTTCGTGGCGTGTGTCGTGCTGAGGCGGGATTGAACTCAGCAGGGGTGGATGGCTACGACAAAGAGGTTCATGCTCACAGCATATCGCCTTCCCGGTGCATGGCCGTATCGGGTAACCCCTCCAATCCCTCGTAATCGTAATCCTAATTAGGCGTCATCAGCAGTCCTCAAACGCGACTGATATCCAAATGGATGAGCAAACTGAGCAGACCGACTCACGCTCCAGAACTTAGCACTCGCATATTCTTCCCCTTTACAATCTTCCATCATAACCCCAGTCCCACCACCATACATGAATATGGGCTTCCTCGCTCTTCCACTCTTTCCAGTACTCCCTTCAATTCCTTGCTCCTTCCTTTGACTGGCTCGAACTTCGAGACCGAAGATCAGACCTTTGATCCAAGGTATGTTGCTAGCCGAAGCTTCATGGATGACTACGTCGTACCGTTGCGCTATTTCGGCGACTTCAGATTTCGTTTCGGCCGTACGGATGTGAACGCCGAGACGGGTGAATGGAGCTATAGAAGTGGAGGGTCGGAGGAGGAGGGTTATGGACGCCGCTGGGTAGTTGATCAGGAGGGAGGTGAGGATCGTTCCTATAGTAAACTTAGTTTTGGTCTGTGAGAGGGAGATTGAGAGAAGTGATGGACACGAACCACCTATGTAGCCTGTTGCTCCGGTCAAAAGGATTTGAGGACTGTATATTGTCATGCTGCTGGTGATGTTAAGTGATCCTTGAAATTAATCTTGGACGTAATTAGAGCAGACAGAAAGGCCAAAGATACCACAAATTGGCTTTTCCCCATCGGCTTATTATTCGGGATGGGATATTAGTACTGGCACGGCCCGGAAATCCTCCGAGAAAAGACACCAATATCATATAGTATCATCGTTCTACAAAGCGAAATTGACATCAAGCCTCCCAAGTCTCAAAAGACTCTTCTCGAATCACCATGTCTACTCAAACCGCGACGACTTCCACTCTGTCGACAGCTTCCTCTTCGATCGGCAAGTTGAAGCTCCGCGGGCAAGCAGCAGCCCAAACCATCCCCGACGCTTTCCCCGAACTCGATGCGAGTGGCGTACGTTCACCTCCGTGGATGCCTACTCTTATACTGACGCTGAGCCCCGCAACAGTTCTGTGTGGTGAAAGGCGTGATCAGTTAAAGACAAAGCAGCGGAATATGTAGATCGGATGTACAAATGGGGAGAATCTTTTGGGTTAGGGTTCAAGGCGGATGATAGGTCAACTTGGCATGTTGACTCGCTCCCAGCCTTTAACCGGTGGGCCTGCAAGCGAGAGGGGCAACCTCTTGAATTCTCGACCTTCGCGAGTAGAGATGGTGACTGATGTCCCGAGTAGAGGAGGCCTTTTCAATCGCCATGGATGTGGGCACGAGCAGTGGGCTTGGGATATGCGGACTGTACCTGCTTTGATCGATGTTTTCGCCAAGATCTGGGGGACGGAGGAGTTGCTCGTTTCAATTGGTGCGCACGAATCCATTCTGCCGCATCAGGACACTCCGAGCTCACTTTGGCTACAGACGCTGTCAACCTCTCACTACCCTTCCCGAAGGAGGAAGCTGGTGAACGAGCCGAACCTTGGCCGCATGTCGATCAAGCACCCAACCGTCGCTTCAAGCACTGCATCCAGGGACTCGTCAACCTTGTACGTCTCGCCTCGGCGTCGTGTTTGTTTCTGCATATCTCTCGCGCGTTAAGCTGAGTCATCTAGCTCCCAAACGGACCAGAAGACGGCGGCCTCCGAGTCCTCTCGGGCTCATTCAAACTCTACAACGAATGCTTCGATGCCCACTCTTTCGAAATGCCAACATCTGCAATGGTTCTACGATCGGGGATGTAAATGGATCAAGCTCTGTGCAGATCCGGGGGATGTTATCTTGTGGGATAGTCGGTGTATTCATTATGGGGCTTCTCCGGAAGGGGATTCGCCTAGGATGGCTATTGTGCGTGCTCGTCTCTTGCCACGAATGGGGTTGAGAGAGAGATTGACTGATGACAGAAACAGATGTGTGTTACAAGCCGGCGGCGGACATCACTCCGGAGTTCGTGGTGAAGCGGAGAGAAGCGATGGAAGAGTTAGCGATGACCGTTGGTATCTCCACCAAAGCAGAAGGATCGAGAGACTGAATGCTGGTCACAGAGTCATGATCCACTACTGTTCCGATTTGTCGGGATCAAAGGTTACGGCGCGCTTTCCCCGGACGAACAGGCTAAACCGAAGGTCGCACCCGTCCTCACTCATCGAGCCAAGCAGCTGGCGGGGATCGAGGCGTATTAGGCTCGGTCAGGTAGCTTCTGGATGTATTGACGGCTGGTATGAGTCTTCATCGAGAAGCCAAGGATCAACTAAGCATCGACATGCTTGACAGAATGCATAGTGTCATGGGGCTTTGGAACCTTGAAAGGATGCATCATCGACGGGACCCTCAAATGAACCATGAGGTCATCTTGGTTCGGATTGGAACCGTTCCTGATGTGTTCGCCGTCGCAGCAGAAACGCTCTGAATCTGTGGCGCGGTGATGCTCAAGGTGATGGCATAGTCGTCAGCATAACCATTTCACGACGAAACCACGACCCTTCTCCATCGCCGTCAAGTCACTCGATGCGTCCTTCAGGGAAACAGAGATTCTGCTCCACAAGATCGATGCGAGGTCATCCGGACTGATCTTTGACAGAACATCCGATCTTGGCCTTTGCAGAGAACCAATCGCTCTTGCGGCTTTCTCGGACAAGAATTGACGAGTGGTTCACTTCTATCCACGTCTGCTGTCCGGGATGACATGCTCCGTGAAGGATTCGATGTATGAGCTGTCTCCGCGGACGTCGATTAGAGGACAGGTCACACCAATCGGATAACGGGTTGAGATAAGGGTGGGTAGTGTTTCACATTGCCCTTCTCCCCCGCTCTGCGGCACGTGGAATCCAATGAGGATCGAGGCGAAGAAGACGGAGTCGCCGAAAGGGGAAGCTCGACGAAAAGGATCAAGAGTAGGGACAGGACAGTAAGCCCTA
>JAABUH010000665.1_pt1 | contig 45996 bp, 40 predicted proteins | sample 5559121 | NCBI WGS metagenome assembly JAABUH01 (sample SAMN10711871, study PRJNA513364) | rock metagenome | isolation source: Antarctica rocks | place: Antarctica: Victoria Land, Battleship Promontory nord | collected 2015-12-28
CATCGCGGGATACCTTTCGCCTCATCCCTCGCTGCCCAGTGCGGCCCTCTCTGCTCGTATTCTACGCACGACGGGCTTGCTCCGCCAAGTGCGCTATACCGTGAACGATCCGCTGGATAGTCACTCTATACCGAAAGGGTCGGATTTACCGCAGACCATGATGTAGCGCCGAGTGACACAATGAGAGTTGTCCAACTGACACCACCCGGATCGGCTTGTTCGATCGTCATTGGGACCGGTATCTCTGACATGCCGCCCGGATCGGTCAAGGGCCTACATCTGGTCGTCGCGGACATACACAAGGCGCGCGAATCGCTCGCTGGTCGAGGCGTTGACGTGGGCGCCGTCGACGATCTGGGAGGCGTTAAATATGTGGCCTTCCGCGACCCCGATGGCAACTCGTGGCTCTTGCAGGAAATTCCGTCTAACGCATAGAGCGCCGCAAACAGGGGGTGCCACCCCTCCCACATCCCGCGTGTCAAACGCCCGCTTCACGCTTGTGGAACGTGCGCAATGTTTTCAAGCGAGCGGTACTAGCGCATCTGGGCGATGACGACGACGCGGTGGGTGTCGACCAAGTACGGCGTGCACCCCACCAGCGCCAGCGTCGGCTTTTGGTAGGCCACGTTGAGCAGGCGCACGTCGTCGGGCGTGACCACGGTGACCGAGCGGACGACGTAGCGATAGGTGCGCGCGCGCTGCGCCACCACCACCGTGTCGCCCGGACGCAGCGTGCCGAGGTAGCGGAAGATCGAGCCGCCGATGTCGTTGTGACCGCTCATCAGCGAGAGGCCGGGCTGGCCCAGCGGGGCCGAGTCGGCGAAGCGGGTCACACCGTAGGCGGGCACGATGTCATAGAGCAGCGAGCCGTCAGGATTAGCGACGAAGCCGCGCGCCCAGATGGGCGCGCCCCAGATGGCGAGGCGGGCGACGGAGAGGCGAGCCTCAGGGGCAGGCAGGGCGCCGTGCCTGGTCTGAACAGGGCTGGCGTTGCTCGTGGCCCTTGGGGCTGTCGCGTTGTAGGTGGCGGCGGACACGGATGTCGTGGCGCGCATGGTGGGTGCGAGTTGGAGCATGAGGAGCATGCCCCCTACCAGTAGTAGCGATCTCTTGTGTCTCGTCCAGGTGAACATAGTGTCTACTCTCTCCCGTCATTCTCCCGTAATCAAACGTCCTGATACTCTATCGGCCATGTGGGCTAGGAGGTTTAGCGCAGGAGTAGCCCATGTAGGGGAGAAACCGCGCGTTACGTAGCCTGAAAGGGTGATGGACGCCTGACAGGCGCGGCGACGGGCTAGCCCAGGTGGGCGGTGCGCGGACCGTAGGGCATGGCGCCGGGTTAGCCCGAGGGGCCATGCCCTTTGTAGGATTAGGGGGCAAGCGGGTGTCGCACACGGACTGAATCGCCTATTGTGTGGCGAGCGACCACCAGACTGCGACGTGGTTAGCTGCTGGATGAAAGGCGCCTGATCACCGGGTCATACGAATGGGTGATACCGCGCGCGGTCAGGATCGTCTACCTTGTTTTTGGAGGGATACAAGCCTTACCCCTGCCGTCCCGTGCCCTGCCACGCGTCTGCGCCCGACAGGCTTCAGATACGTGCTATAGTCCGCCCCGAAGGGAGCCGACATCCATGAAACTGAGGACTTACCTACGACCAGCGGCGCTACTGCTGTTGTTACCACTGCCGCTGCTGTCGCCCGTAGCGGCGCGCGCCGCGACCAATCCCTCTCTTGGAACGGCCGGCGCGTTCGCCGTGCTCGCGGGCAGCACGGTCACGAATACCGGACCGACCACGCTGGTCGGCGATCTCGGCGTGAGCCCGGGGACCGCGGCGACGGGATTCCCGCCCGGACTCGTGAGCGGGGTGATCCACGCCGGCGACGCTGTTGCCAATCAAGCTCAGACTGACGTGACTACCGCCTATAACGATGCCGCGGGGCAAGCGTGCGATGTCACGTTGACCGGCCAGGATTTGGGCGGCAAAACCCTCACGCCCGGAGTGTACTGTTTTGCGTCCTCCGCGCAATTGACCGGGCAGCTAACCCTGGATGACCAAGGTAACCCCGGCAGTGTCTTCATCTTCCAGATCGGGAGTACCCTCACCACGGCGAGCAATGCCAGCGTCGTGTTTATCAATACCAATGGCGCTCAGCCGTGCGGTAGCACTATCTTCTGGCAGGTCGGCAGCTCGGCGACCCTGGGGACAAATACCAGCTTTACAGGAAACATCCTGGCGCTGGCCTCCATCACCCTCCAAACAGGGGCAATGACGAACGGCGGCCTGTATGCGCGCACGAGCGCGGTGACATTAGACAGCAACAGCGTTGTGCGAAACAATGGAGTGTGTAGCACGGCGCCGACGGGCACGCCGACCAGCGCCGCGACGAGTACGAGCGCGCCGGCGGCGCCAACCGCCACGGCGCCGGCGGCGCCAACCGCCACGCCGGCGGCGCCAACCGCCACGGCGCCGGCGGCGCCAACCGCCACGCCGGCGGCGCCAACCGCCACGGCGGCGCTGCCGAGCACGGCGACCCCGCCCGTCGCCGCGCCGAGTACGGCGACCCCGCCCGACGTGGCCACGAGTATGAGCGCGCCGCCCGCCACGGCGACCTCGACGAGCACGGCGACCCCGCCCGTCGCCGCGCCGAGTACGGCGACCCTGTCCGGCGTCGCGCCGATGGCGACCCCGACGAGCACGGCGACCCCGACGAGCACGGCGACCCCGACGAGCACGGCGACCCCGCTCGGCGCCACATCGACGGCGACGTCGCCCGATACGGCGCTGTCGACCGGCACGCCGACCAAGCCAACGACGTTGACGAGCACGACGCCCAGTACAGGGACTGTGCAGGGTGTGCCCCAGATCCGCTATCACGACGTGACGCGAATGCACACGAAGGTCAAGACCATCGTGCGCTATCACGACGTGACGCGAATGCACACGAAGGTCAAGACCATCGTGCGCTACCATGATGTGGCGCGGATGCACACGAAGGTCAAGACCATCGTGCGCTACCGTACCGTCGAGCGAGTCACCACCATCACGCGGGTCAAGCACCTAACCACGACCCGTATTGTCGTCAACCACAAGGTCGTCTACACCCCCAAGGTGCGCTACGTCACCGTCGTTCACCACATCACCCAGGTGATTATCCGCCACAAGACGGTGGTGAGCACGACCGTCACGTACCACTACTATCACTTGCCGAAGACCGGTCGCTTTGCCGGCCCGTTGACCACGGGGCATGTGGCCATCCCGCCGGTCGAGGCGCGCCTGAGCATCGCCCGCCTCGGCATTAGCTGGGCGCCCGTCTGGGCGCGCGACTACCGGACGAACCCCGACGGCTCGCTCAACTACGACATCGTCCCCGCCTACGGCGTCACGCGGTTCGCGTCGTCGGCCGCCCTGGGGCAGCCCGGCCTGACGGTGATGAGCGGGCATGACGACATCGCCGGCAGTATCCTCCGCTCCCTCGGGCAGATGCGCCGGGGCGATGTGATCCAGGCATGGCGTGGGGCGCACACGTTCCGGTACGTGGTCACCTCGGTCCAAGTGGTCACGCCGGATAACGTGCGCCTGCTCAACGCGCCGCGGGCGCGGGCAACGCTCGCACTGATCTCCTGCACCCCCTACTGGGTCGACACCCATCGTGTCGTCGTCATCGCGCAGATGCGCTAGCCGATGGACACAATCCCTATCTTGATTGTCGACGACGCCCCGCTGTTTCGCCACGGCGTCCGCGCGGCTGTCGCGGAGGCGCCCGCGGAGTTTACGGTCGTGGGCGAGGCGGCCGATGGGACACGCGCCTTGGAGCTCGCCAGCGCGCACGAGCCGGCGGTCGTTCTGCTCAACACCGCGGTCGCGGGGCTAGACGGCTTCGCGCTCATCCGCACGCTCAAGCGGCAGGTCCCGGGCGCCGCGGTGATCGTGGTGACGGACCGTGAGGATGAGGAAACGCTGTTCTATGCCATCACGTACGGCGCCGCGGCGTATCTCCTGAAAAATGTCGACGCGGGCGTCTTGCGCGACGTGCTGCGCCGGGTGGCGCGCGGAGAGTACCTCGTCAACGACCGCGTGCTCTCGACACCGGTCGTGGCTGCGCGCGTGCTCGAGAGCTTCCGCGACCTGGCTCACGACGTCGCGCCGGAGGTCGAGCAGCTCTTCATCCCGCTCTCGCCGCGGGAGGTCGAGGTGCTCGGCGTCGTCGCACAGGGCCACAGCAACAAGGAGGTCGCCACGTTCTTGGGCATCAGCGACCAGACCGTCAAGAACCACATCACCTCGATCATGCGCAAGCTCGCGGTCAACGACCGGACGCACGCTGTCGTCTATGCCCTGCGCCACGGGTGGATCACCGACGCGCCGGGAGCCCGACGCGGCGCGGCAGCCCCCGACGCGCAGGGCGGTTGAGTCAGCGCGCTCTCCGCACGCAGATGGAGAGCGGCGTGTTGCGCCCAACCCAATTAGGGTTACTTACAAGGGGTGGCGATACGGAGGGCAAAATTTCTATACATAATGTGTAGTAAAGGCCAAGGGGTAGGTGTCACACCTACCCCTTGGCCTTTACTACAGGATTACGACGACGCGCTCGGCCAGGCGACCGACAACCCCGTGAGAGGCGCGCGGGTGATACCACCGTCGCCTCCTCCGCCACCGCCACCCCCTCGACAATCACGCCGCCGCGCCGCCGACACGAGACCACATCCGCACACAGCGTGTGCAAAATGTTATGTCATCTGCGTCCCCGCACACAGGGCGACGCCGGGCGCCGGTGAAACGCCCGCGACAGCCCCCTGCTCCAGATCGTCGCGGCCGCCAGTCCCCCTTCCGCGGAAACGCGCGTTAGCACGGCGGGCGACTGACCCATGCCGTCGGGCGCGCGGACGGGTGTACGCCGCGGGCGCAAAGTTCTCATGCTTCGGCCTACCACGCCATGGCATGTTTGCATCAGTACACGCCGGACGTAGCCGACCCACCCTCAATCCATGCCCCTGCACCCTTGCGGATGCGCGATGGCGGCCCAGGCCGCATCGCCGATGGTCTGGTCGTGGCGCGTGTCATGGAGCAGATCGAGCGCGCCGGGCTGCGCAAGTTGCGACACGATGAGGGGGCGCAGGAGGCAGCCGAGGAAGATCGCCGCGAGGAGGTTGGGCTGGCCGTCGCGGATCGACCCGTCCCGCTGGCCGTCGCGCACCACCCCCTCGATGAGGTCGAGCGGATACACGATCCCCTCGGCCGGGAGCGTGCCCATAAAGGTCGGCTGGCGGAGGAGGACGAAGGTGAGCGCGGCGGGATTGGCGCGGTAGCTCGCCAGGGACAAGCGTATCGCGTCGCGCAGACGATTTCGGGCCGCCCCCTCTGCCACGACAATGGTCCCGAGCTGCGCAGCATACTCCCCCAGATACTGCCGATAGAGGGCCTGGGCCATCGCCTCCTTCGACGGGTAGTGCCGGTAGAGCGCCCCCTCGCTGACTCCGGCGCGCGCGGCGATGTGCTTGATGCGCGTGGCGTCGTAGCCCAGCTCGGAGAAGCACGAGAGGGCGGCGGCGAGGATCTTGTCTTCCTGGCTCGGTCGCGGCATCCCGCCCTCCTCCCCCGCTGCGGGGGTACCGGACGCACGCCCGGCGCAATTAGAGTGAACGTCTACTTACTTCAAGTGGAGCAGGCGACGCGGCGTCTGTCAAGGGGCTAGGCTAGGCCGATCCGCCCACGCCTGCAGCCATCGCGCCGCTGCGGTCCCGCACTCCCCCGACGCGGCCCCTTGACAACGCGGCGCGGACGGTCTATTCTACCTTTGTTAGTAAACATTTACATATAAGAGGAGGACTGATGAAGATCCACGCAATCCAGACCGGGACGGTCGCGATCAAGGGCCGCCAGCGCCAGGGCGTCGGGCATGGGACGCGGCGTCGCCTCAACACGTTGCTCGACCGCGCCTGGACCGGGCCGCTGCCCATCCACGCCTGGGCCATCGAGCACCCCGAGGGCCTCATCGTCGTCGACACCGGCGAAACGGCGCGCGCGACCGAGCCGGGCTATTTCACCCGGTGGAACCCGTACTTCCGCCTCGGCGTGCGCGCGTGGGTCCGGCCCGAGGAGGAGATTGGGGAGCGGCTGCGCGCCCTCGGCCTGCCGCCCTCCGAGGTGCGCTGGCTCGTGCTCACGCACCTGCACACCGACCACGCCGGCGGCCTGGCGCACTTCCCCACGGCGGAGGTCCTGGTGACGCGCGCGGAATACGACGCGGCGGCCGGCGTCCGCGGTCAGGCGCGCGGCTACCTCCCGCAGCGCCTGCCCGCGTGGTTCGCGCCCCGCCTGGTCGCCTTCGCCGACGGGCCGGTCGGCCCCTTCCCGCGGAGCCACCAGCTCACGCGGGCCGGTGACGTGCTCCTCGTCCCGACGCCGGGCCACACCGACGGCCACCAGTCGGTCATCGTACGCGAGAGGGACGGCGCGCTGTTCCTGGCCGGCGACACCTCCTACACCGAGCGCCTGCTGCAGGAGGGCGCGGTCGACGGGGTGGCGCCGCACGAGGCGGTGGCCCGCGCGACCCTGGGCCGCATCCAGGAGTACGCGCGCGGCGCCCACGGTCTATCTCCCCAGCCACGACCCGGACGCTGCGGCGCGCTTGGCAGGGCGGCGGACCATCCCCATGGGGCAGACCGCCACGCCCGCCATGCCCGTGCGGGCGGTCTCCTGACGCGCCGTGGTGTCGGGGCTCGGCCCCCGGCAATGCACAGGCCCTGCATCTCCGAGCGACAGCGCGAGCATCAGCCGTGGGCGCAGTGTTCGGTATCCGAGGGCGGGACATCGAGGCCCGGGTTGCCGTCGAAGAAGCCGGCCGGCTTGAGGTGGAAGCCGCAGGTCGCGACCGGCATGACCGGCCAGTCCTCCGGGCGCACTACGTGGTGGGTCCCGAAGGTGTACCACACCACCACGTCCGCCCCCTCCAGCGGGCGGTCCCGCCGCGCGTAGGCCGGCAGCCCCAGCCCGCCCGGGTGCTGGTAAGGGTAGTCGCCCGTGGCGTAGAGCTCGGTCGGGTCGTAGGCCGTGACCCACAGGTGGCTACGCGCGAAGCCGCCCCGGTCCATCGGCAGCGCGTCAGGCTGGAACAGGGGGAAGGGGCTCTCGCCGGGCATCAGCTTGTAGGCGGCGGCCTGGCCCAGCTTGTTCACCGAGCCCGGGTTGACCACCTTCCAGTAGCGCATGGTCGGGGCGTTGACCGTGCGCTGCGCCTCGGACTCGCGCGCCAGCACGGTCTCGCGCGGCTCCCAGGCGTTGCCGTGCGGGTTGTCCGGACCCCACGGTAGCGCCTCGCTGTTCACCTCGTAGACCGAGTTGGTCTCACCGTCGACGCTCATGTCGAGGCGCACGTTGAAGAGGTGCTGGTGGTGCGGGCCGTAGAGCCCCGGCGCAACGAGCGTGCCGAAGCGCGGCGTCTGTCCGGGCTCGATCGCGCCCGTGGTGATGATGCCGGTAAGCTTGATCTCGTACTCGATGGAGCCGTCCTGATACAGGTACCAGAAGAAGCCGTACTCGTAGTTGTCGATCGTCGATATGGACGAAACGACGAGGCGGCGCGAGCGGCGCACCTCGACATGCCCCGTGCGCAGGTCGGTGTGCTTCCAGAGCAGCCCCGCGTCCTCCTCGTGCATGCAAACGGCGTTCTTGAGCACGCTCGGCGTCCCGTCCTGGTCGTGCAGGGCGACGTCGAAGTAGCGGATCTCGCCCAGGCAATCGCAGCCGAGCACGAGCGAGTTGGCTAGCACGCCGACCCCGAACTCGCCCGCGTCGAAGACATTCTTGAGTCGCTGCGTCGGGCTGGGGTCGCCGTAGGGCACCCACATCTCGGAGAGGGCCGCCCGGTACATGACCGGGCGGCGCCGGCCGCGGTCGTCGTACTCGAGCAGGTTGAGCACCAGCCCCTCGCGCGGCGTGAAGCCGATGCGGAAACGCCACTTTTGCCAGGAAACGCCGTAACCGTCCACCGCGAAGCTCGGGCCGGCGGGCTGCGTGATGGAGATAGGCTTGATGTCGTCGCGCAGCCCCGGATAGTGGGGCACGTTGTCCGCCCGCATCATGCCTTCGACGGTGTAGTTGCCCTCACGTGTTGGGATCGGCACGATGCCGTGGTCCTGCACGTCGATCACCTCCATGCGGTCGAGGTCGACCGTCACGACGAGGTTCTCGACCGGGTGGGCGTAGAAGTTGTCGTCGGGTCCGTGGCTGAGGCAGGTGAGCGGGCGCATCAGGCGCCGGTGGGCGGGGTCGTCCTCGGGGCCGGTATAGCCCGAGGGCCAGAGATCGACGACCGCCGACTCGACATCGGCGACGCCGCGGCGGCGCAGAGCCTCACGCCATCGCTCGTCGCGGCGCACCGCCTCCTCGACATGCATCAGTTCCTCGAAGGTGAGCGGCGGCTGCACGCCCTCCAGCGCGCGCCACTCGCGCAGCATACCCTCGCCTCCCGCGAGCGAGACGACGCCCTCGTACGTCTTGCGCTCCTGGCGCTCGCGGATCAGCACGAAGGCTTCGCGCGGCACGGTGTCGCCCGGCCGGTAGGCCAGGACGGCGTCCTTGGGCGGCTCTTTGAGCCAGATAGCGACGAAGCGGGCCGACGGGCCGAGGCCGCGGGCCTCGCGGACGGCGCGCGCCGCCAGGGCGATCTCGCCGGCCGAGAGCGGGTCGAGCGGGTGCGAAACAGTTGTCGCGCTGGCGACAGCCGTGGCGCCTGTCTCATGAATTGTTGTCGTCATGTACTTCCTTACGATAGCCGCCCAACGAAGGACTGCCGGCTGGAAGCCGGCGCTCCCAGTGAGTGCGCGTTTCTTACGTCTATGCCAGGTTCATCCAGACGCTCTTGACCTCAGTGTACATCTCGAGGGCGTCGAAGCCCATCTCGCGGCCGATGCCGCTCTGCTTGAAGCCGCCGAACGGAAGCGCCGCGTCGGTCGGGCCGTAGGTGTTGACCCACACCGTGCCGGCCTTGAGCGCCGCCGCGACCTTGTGCGCCTTGCGCACGTCGTTCGTCCAGATGCCCGCGGCGAGTCCGTAGCCCACGTCGTTGCCCTGGCGCACCACGTCCTCGACGTCGGTGAAGGGGATCACGCTGACCACGGGGCCGAAGATTTCCTCCTGCGCCACGCGCATGCTGTTGCGCGCGTCGGCGAAGACGGTCGGCTGCACGAAGTAGCCGCGCGCCAAGTCGCCCTCGGTCGCGCGCGCGCCGCCGCTCAGCACGCGCGCGCCCTCCTCGGCGCCGAGCCGCAGGTAGCCCGAGACCCGGTCGAGTTGCTCTTGGCTGACCAGGGGGCCGATCTCGGTGGCCTCGTCGAGCCCGTTGCCGACCGTGAGCCCCGCGCTGTTGTCCGCGATGTACTGGGCGACTTCGTCGTAGACGCGCCGCTCGACGAAGACGCGCGAGCCGGCCGTGCAGTCCTGCCCCATGTTGTAGAAGATGCCGGCCGCCGCCCCCGCCTTCGCCGCGTCGAGGTCGGCGTCGGCGAACACGATGTTGGGGCTCTTGCCGCCCAACTCCAGGCTCACCTTTTTGAGGTTGCTGCGGCCCGCCGCCTGCATGATGAGCTTGCCGACCTCGGTGCTGCCGGTGAAGGCGATCTTGTCGACGCCCATGTGCGCCGACAGCGCCGCCCCGGCCGTTTCCCCGAAGCCGGTCACGACGTTGACCACGCCCTCGGGCACGCCGGCGTCGAGCAGCAGCTGGCCCAGCAACAGGGCGGAGAGGGGCGTCTGCTCAGCCGGCTTGAGCACAATCGCGCAGCCGGCTGCCAGCGCAGGGGCGAGCTTCCACGCCGCCATCATCAGCGGATAATTCCAGGGGATGATCTGCCCGCAAACCCCGACCGGCTGGCGCAGGGTGTAGGCGAACTGGGCGGCCATATTGACCGGGACGGTGCGCCCCTCGATCTTCGTCGGCCAGCCCGCGTAGTAGCGGAAGTGGTCGACCGAGAGCGGCACGTCGTCGCGCCGCGCGGCGGTGAGCGGCTTGCCGTTGTCGAGCGTTTCGATCTGGGCGAAGAGCTCGGCGCGCTCCTCCAGCAACTCCGCTACCCTGTAGATGATCCGGCCCCGCTCCGACGCGGTCATCGTCGCCCACGGCCCCTCCTCGAAGGCCGTGCGCGCGGCCGCGACCGCCCGGTCGATATCCTCCCCGTCGCCCCGGGCCACCCGCGCCAGAACCTCGCCGGTGGCAGGATTGAGCGTGTCGAACGTCCTCCCCGAGGCCGCCTCGACCCACCGTCCCCCGATCAACAGCCGCTTGGGGCCACCGTCGAGGAACGCCGACACGTCCGGGTGTATACGGCTCGTCGTCGCAACCATGCTGTTCTCTCCCTTGCGCTACCCACGCCTACAGAATAAAAGTTCTCCGTCGACAATAGCCGTCCCTGGCGGGCGCGGCGCGGGATACGTCACGCGACGGCCTCGAGCGCCTGCGCGACGATGCCGAGCGCATCCTCGATCTGCCCCGCCGAGGCGATGAGCGGTGGGATGAAGCGCACGACCTGATCCCACGGGCCGCAATTCAGCAAGATCAACCCGCGCTCTTCGCAGGCCTTCAGCAGCGCCCGCACGCGCGCGCCGTCGGGCGCGCCATCCGGCGTCACGACCTCCGCCGCGACCATCAGGCCGCGTCCGCGCACGTCGCCGATGAACGGGTAACGCCCCTGCAAACGCCGCAGCCCCGCGATGAGCGCCTCGCCCTGCCGGCGCGCGGCGCCGGGCAGGTCTTCCTCCAGCAAGACGTCGATCGTGGCCGCGGCCGCCGCGCAGGCCACCGCGTTGCCGCCGTAGGTGCCGCCGTGCACGCCGGGGGTCCAGCGGTCCATGATCGCGGGGCGCGCGGCGATGGCGCTGAGCGGGAAGCCCGAGGCCAGCCCCTTGGCCATGACCATGATGTCGGGCGTGACGCCCTCGTGCTCCAGCGCGAACATCGCGCCCGTACGCCCGAAGCCGGTCTGCACCTCGTCCATGATGAGCAGGATGCCGTGCTCGTCGCAGAGCGCGCGCAGGTCGCGCAGGAAGCCGTCCGGCGGCGCGACGTAGCCGCCCTCGCCGAGGATCGGCTCGACCAGGATCGCCGCGACGTCGTCGGGGTAGATCTGCGTGCCCAGCAGCGTGCGCAGCGCCGGGAGCCCCGCCTGGCAGCACGCGCCCGCGCCTGCGCCCGCGCCCGCGCCGGCCGGGCCGCCAGAGAGGCGGTCCGCGACGCCGGCGCCGTGCGTCGCGGACTGCGCGTCGACGCGGGCGCGGTGTTGGCAGCGGTAGCAATACGGGTAGGGGGTCGTGTACACCCCGGACATATAGGGACCCATGTGGGCCTTGTATTTAGCCTTCGACGACGTGAGCGAGAGCGCCCCGATGGTGCGCCCGTGGAAGCCGCCCTCGAAGGTGACGATCGCCGAGCGCCCCGTCGCATAGCGCGCCAACTTGATGGCCGCTTCGATCGCCTCGGCGCCGCTGTTGGTAAAGAAGTAGCGATCGACCCCGGCGGGGGTGATCGCGGCGAGCTTCTCGGCCAGGCGCAGCATCGGCTTGTGGTAGACGATGTTGGCCTGCCCGTGGATCAACCGGGCGACCTGCTCCTGCGCCGCCGCGACGACGCGCGGGTGGCAGTGCCCCGTATTGGTCACGCCGATCCCCGACGAGAAGTCCAGGTAACGCCGGCCGTCTTCGGCATAGATATAGCAGCCCTGCGCGTGGTCGGCCACGATCGAAGTGTAGCGCGCCCACACCGGCGAGAGTAAATCAATCCCCTGGTCAACCGTCGCTTCGGTCGGCATCGTTCATCCTCCTCATCACCACATCGTATCATCGCGTCAACATAGTAGCATTGTCCGGCAGCCAACCGAGGACGACGGTCTCGCCCGGCCGGGGGGCCGCCGTGGCGGCGCCGTCGTACGGCACGCGCGCCGTCACGCGCGTGCCGTCGGCGAGAGCTACGGCGTGCTGGAGCGCCGCGCCCAGATAGAGCGTCTCCACGAGCGTCCCGCGCAAGCCGGACGCGTGCGTATCCGCCTCCGCCTCATCCATGCCGGCTACTCTGATGCGCTCCGGGCGCACCGCCAGCGTCACCTGCTGGCCCGGCGCCACGCCGGTCTCACGGGGCGCGCGCCCGCGGACCACGGCACCGCCGGCCAACTCGATCTCGGCGGCGCCGTCGACGATCCGCGCGAAGCGGCCGGGCAGCAGATTGGCCTCGCCGACGAAATCAGCCACGAAGCGGCTGGCCGGCCATTCGTAGATGTCCTCGGCCGGTCCCACCTGCAGCACGCGCCCGCCCGCCATGACCGCGATGCGGTCGCTCATGGCCAGGGCCTCTTCCTGGTCATGCGTCACGTACACAAAGGTGATGCCCACCTCACGGTTGAGCGCGCGCAACTCGCTCTGCATGGCCCGCCGCAGCTTGAGGTCGAGCGCCCCGAGCGGCTCGTCGAGCAGCAACACGCTGGGGCGATTGACCAGGGCGCGCGCCAAGGCTACGCGCTGCTGCTGCCCACCGGAGAGTTGGCCCGGCCGGCGGCTCTCCAGCCCCCCCAACCGCACCTGGGCCAGCGCCTCCGCCGCGCGCCTCCGCCGTTCAGGGGCGGGGACGCGCGCCATGCGCAGGCCGAAGGCGACGTTGTCGCCGACGCTCATGTGCGGGAACAGGGCATAATTCTGGAACACTGTGTTGACGGGGCGCTTGTAGGCCGGCAGCGCGTGCATCGCGCGCCCTTCTATCAAGATCTCGCCGTCCGAGGGGCTCTCGAACCCGGCGATCAGGCGCAGCGTCGTCGTTTTGCCACAGCCCGAGGGGCCGAGCAGGGTCAGGAACTCGCCGCGCCGGATGGACAGCGAGGCGTCCTCGACGGCGGTCACCGCGCCGAATCGCTTGGCCACGCCTCGCAACTCCACCGAGAGCGGCGCCACGGCGTTTGCGGTCGTCGCCGGATTCTGGGGCGTGGCCGTCTCCGTCTGCATTGGTAGCGCGCTCATGCTTGCTCCTTCGTCAACGTCTGCGCGAGGACCACCAGTACCAGCGAGGCCGCGATGACGACGGTCGCGATGGCGTTGATCTCCGGCGTGAAGCCGCGCCGCAGCCGCCCGTATATCTCCATCGGCAGCGTGTTGTCGCGCCCCGTCAGGAAGTACGTCACCACGACCTCGTCGAACGAGAGCGTGAAGGCGAGCAGCGCCCCCGAGAGCATGGCCGTGCGGATGGAGGGTAACGTGACGTGCCAGAAGGCGCGCAAGCGGTTCGCGCCCAGGTCACCGGCCGCCTCATCGAGTTCGCGCGGCACGCGCACCAGCCGCGCCAGCACGTTGTTGAGCACCAGCACGATGCAGAAAGTGGCGTGGCCGATCAGCACCGTGGTCAGCGAGAGCTGCACGCCCTCGTACGAAAAGAACAGCAGCATGGCGATCCCGGTGACGATGCCCGGCAGCACGATCGGCAGGGTCGCCACGAACAGGAAGACGCCGCGACCCGGGAACTGATAGCGGTGCACGGCCAGCGCCGCCAGTGTCCCCAGCACAACAGCCACGACCACGGCGCGCGCGGCCACGGTGAGGCTGTTGACCAGCGCGGTCAGCAAGTCGTCGTCCAGGCCGAGTTGACGATACCAATTCAGGGTCCAGCCGGGGATGGGCCAGCTGTTGATGGCCGAGGACGAGAAGGAGTACAGCACCAGGATGATCAGCGGCAGGTACAGGAACAGGTAGACGAGCAGGCCGGCCAGGCCGACCAGCGCGCCGCCCAGCCGGTCCAGCCGCGTCGCGGGCGCGGACGCGGGCGCCTGCATCATCGCAGACCTCCGGCCTGCGCGGTCCCCGCCACCCCTGCCGCGCCCGCGCGGTTGGCCAGGACCAGGAACAGGGCCACCACGACGAGGACCACCACGCTGAACGCCGCGCCGAGCGGCCAGTTGTAGGTCGCGCCAAACTGCGAGGCGATCACATTGCCGATCAGTTGGCTATCGGGGCCGCCGACGAGACCGGGCGTGATGTAGTCGCCCATGGTGAGGCTGAACGTCGCGATAGCGCCGGCCACCACGCCGGGCACGGCCAGCGGCAGCACGACGTGACGGAACGCCCGCCAGCCAGGCGCGCCGAGGTCGCCCGCCGCCTCCAGCAGCGAGCGCGGGATCTTCTCCAGCGCCGTGTACACGGGCAGGATCATGAACGGCAGCCAGATGTGCGTGAAGGTGATGTACATGGCCAGGTTGCTGTACAGGAACGCGGGCGACGGCGCGCGCAGGATGTGCGTGGCCACGAGGAACGAGTTGAGCACGCCGTCGATGCCCAGGATGGTTTTCCAGGCATAGGCGCGCACGAGGTAACTGCTCCACAGCGGGACCAGCACCAGCATCAGCGCGAGGGTGCGCGCGCGACGCAGCCGGAACGCGATCAGGTAGGCGATCGGGAAGGCTAGCACGGCGTCGGTGAGCGTCACGCCCAGGGCCATCAGCAGGGTGCGGACGACTACGTTGCGGTAGAGCGGGTCCTGGAACAGGGTGCGGTAGTTGAGCCACGTGGCGCGGCGCACGATGACCTGGTCGACCTGGTCGACCGACCAGACGCTGTGCGCGAGCAGCAGGCCCAGCGGGACCAGGTAGAACAGGGCCAGCCACAACAGCGACGGTGAGAGCGACGGCAGCGCCCGCAGAAGCGCGGGCGCCTCGCGCGGGGCGCCCCGTGCGCGCGGTCTGACCACGGTGTCCGGCGCGATGCTGGTATCCGGCGCGGCCGCGGTCATGATACGTCGGCCCTACCCCTTCACGTCGTTCCAAATGGTCACCCAATCGCTGTAGTTGGCGGGCTCGGACCACATGTGCAACTTGTTGAAGTAGGATAGGTCGTCCATATGCAGGGCGTGGACCCGGGCGCGAGAGAGGCGCGGCAGAACGGCGCGCGAGGCGCCGCTGTAGCCGGTCACGTCGAGGACGCCTTGCTGGCCCTGCGGCCCGATCATGTAGTTGATCCACTTGTAGGCGAGGTCGACATTGGGGCTGTTCCGGGAGATCATCCACGTGTCGGCCCAGCCCGTGGCGCCCTCGCGGGGGATCGTCTCACCGATGGGGAAATTGGCCTTGCGCAGATCATTGGTCATCAAGGGCCAGGCGTTGGAGGCCACGACCTCGTGGTGGATGAATGCGTTCTCCAGGTCGGTCGACGAGCCCCAGTACAACCGCAGGAGCGGCTTCTGGGCGATCAAGGTCTGCTTGATGTGGGCCAACTGCGCGCCGGAGAGGTTGTAGCAGTCGGTATACCCGAGATAGAGCGCGACGTCGGCGATGGTGATGGGATTGTCGGCGGTGGAGAGTTTACCCTTGTATCGCTTGTCGTAGATAAGGCCCCACGACCCTGGCGGCGTGGGGAACGCCTTGCGGTCGTAGATGAGCGAATTGGGTCCCCAGGTGAACGACACGCCGTAGCGCTTGCCGTCCATGGTATTCCAGGCGGGGAAATTGAACTTGGGAAATAGATACTTGAAGTTGGGGATCTTGCTGACGTCGATCTCGAGCAGCGTGCCCGAGCGCATCAAGCGGCGCGTCACGTCGCCCGAGGGCGAGATGAGGTCGTAGGTGTTGCCGCCGCTCGCCTTCCACTTGGCGAACATCTGGTCGCTCGTGTTGGGATAAATCGACTGCACGCGGCAGTTGTACATCTTCTCGAAGGGCTTGACGAACGACGGATCGGCGTAGCCCGCCCAGCAGATGATGTTGAGCGTCGGCTTATCGCGCGGCGCCGCGGCCTCCGCGACCTCGACCGCGCCGGCGAGCCCCGCTCCAGATAGCGCGGCCGCGCCAGCGACCCCGGCGGCCCCTTCGAGAAAGCGTCGGCGTGAAAATAGACCAGGCATATTGTCCCTCCAATAAAGACGTGCGACCAATCGCAAACGAGCGGAGACACGCGCCGCGTCACGCTAGCCTGGATTATTCATGAGGGCGGGGGTGCGGGGCTACGCCCCTGAAAGGTCTCCCTTATCTCCCCTCCTCCGGGCGAGGAGGAGGGGCAGGGGGAGGTGGTGAATAATCTACGCTAGCATCCATGACTCAGGCGTTGAACATAGGATAAGACAAGCCGGTGAGCGATGGCAAGCAGGGGCTACGGATAGACGCCTGCCTTATAGTCGGCCAGGATCTCGTTCGCGGCGCGGATACCCTCGGAGGCGGCGCCCTCCATATAACCCTGGAAGTCCTGCGAGCAGTGCTCGCCCGCGAAGTGGATCGCGCCCTGCCGCGCCCCCTCGTAGCCGCTGAACAGGGTGTACTGGCCCACCTTCCAATACGAGTAGCTGCCGAGCAAGTTGGGGTCGCGCCACGGGCACGACAGCGTGGCGCGGCCAGTGTAGTGCTCGCGCGCGCCCGGCCACACGATGTCCAGTTGCTGGACGAAATTTTGCGCGTACTGCCGCACCGGCGCGGAGTTGGCGCTCGTGGCGTAGGGCGTGGCCGGGTCGTAGGCGGCGCCCACGGCGCCGCCCGTATAGTCCACGATAATGCCGGTCGCGCCGGGTTGCGCGCGCGTGGCGTCCCAGGTGTTCTGGAAGCCCACATCGCTGAAAATGGTTCCCGTGGATAGGCCTGGCCATGCGCCGGTCCCATTCCAGTAGCGGGTGTCGAACTGCGCCTGTAGCTTCGAGTTCGTCCCGTAACCGAGCTGAGAGATAGCCGTCGTCTTGAGTTTATCGAACCCGGCGCGGCCGTAGTCGAGCGTGCGCAGGACGGCGAAGGGGAGCGTCAGGATGACACGGTCGTACGCGTGCCGCTCCGTCCCGGTCGGGGTATTCACCGTCAGGGTCGGGTGGCCGGCGGAGTCGCGTGCCATCGACGTAACGCGGCAGCCGGTCCTGATCGAGCCGCCCGGCAGGCTCGCCGCGATGGCGCGCGGGAGCTGCTCGTTCCCGCCGGCGATGTGATAACGCTCGTCCGAGGCGCCGAAAATGCTGAAATGGCTCGGGGTCGAGTTAGAGCCGAGCAGGTAGACCAGGTTGAGCGCGCTCTGCGCGGTCGTGTCCGCGCCATACTCGATAGTGTAGGCGACGTCGAGCAGCCGCCCCATGTTCGAGCCGTGGCCGCCGGGGACATAACGCTCGACCCAGTCGTAGATGCTCGTGTGGTCGAGCGCGTAGCCCGCAGGTGTATAGCTGTTATGCAGGGTGGGATAGCCCGCCGCCTTGGTCTGTTCCTGCAGGGCCCGGTAGACGGGCTCGAAATCCGTGTCGACGCGCGCCTGAGGGTAGTAGTGGCCAGAGAAATAGTACGTGTCGTCCGCGCCCTTTGGCTGTGCGGCGCGGAGGTCCACCATGTCGAGCTTGAATCGACGCGCCAGCGCCCGGATTGTTTGGTGGCCCGTGTCGATCAACTCACCGCACCACTCGCTGATCTGTCCGTTGAGCCAGTCGGCCGTGTCCGAGTGCATGCGACCGCCGATGCGCGCGGACGACTCGAAGACCGCCGTGGTATAGCCGGCGTCCTGCAAGGTGAGCGCGGCGCTGAGGCCGGAGATGCCGGCGCCGACGATGGCGATGCGCGGCCCACCGCCTCCACCCGCGGCGGCCACGGCGGCGGCACGGCCGGGGTCCACGAGCACGGCGCCTACCGCCGCCGTGGCCGCCCCGGCAAGAAAGTCGCGCCGGGACACGGCCAGGGCGCGCCGCGCCCGTACCTCCGCGAGCGGGAAACCCACCGCCCCGGCTTCCGTGTGCTCGCCCGCTAACCGCATGAGCCCGCGCATCAATGGTGTCCGCGCCATGATCGACCCTCCTGACAGACTATCCCGAGACAAACCCGCGACGGTTTGGCGCCTATATATGGGCGTCGCGTGGTGTAGGACGATACTAGCGCGCCGGGCCGGCGCGCAGGTCGCCCGTGTCAACACGGGGGGCGGCGACCGTGGACGGCGTGCGGTGGCGCTGCACCACGAACCAGTAGAGGCCACCGACGAGGAGCAGGACGGCGACGGAGAGCTCGAAGATGGGCGCGCCGCCGATGACCGGCCAGCCCGCGATCGACGGGAAGGCCGCGCTCAGGGGCGGATTCGTGGCCGCGCGGAACCAGGCGAAGTTGACGAGCATGCCCCCACCCCACAGCACGGCCAGTAGATTCAGCGGGACGGCCCAGCGGCCCAGGCCAAAGGCGGCCGGCCGTTCGCCGCGCGGCCACCCGCGCCGGCGCGCGGCGAAGAGGACGAGGTTCGTCAGCGTGTAGGCGAGGTAGATAAGCCCGGCCGCGCCCGTGGCGAGCACGCCGATCTGCTGGCTCACCACCAGGGGCAGCGCGCCCAGGGCGGCCACCGCGAGCGCGGACCACGCGGGCGTCCCGACGGACGGGGCGACGGACGCCCATGCGCGCGCGAACGGCAGGCGTCCGTCGCGCCCCATCGAGTACATCAGGCGCGTCCCGGCCGCCTGGATGGCCAGCAGACACACGAAGATGGCCACGCTGGCGACGCCGAGGTAGACGTTACCCCAGAACGCGCCGAGCGCGCCGGTAATGATGTCCGGCAGCGGCGTGGCGCTCTTCATGATCGCCGGCACGCTCTTGATGGCCAGGATCGCGGCCCCAAGGAAGAGCAGGCCGGCCAGGAAAGAGAGTCCCAGCGACCACAGCATACCGCGCGGGGCCTCGCGCGACGGGTTCTTGGTTTCTTCACCCAGCGTCCCAGCCGTGTCGAAGCCGAAGATCACGAAAAGTGACATGAACATGGCCGTCAGGAACACGCCCGCGTAACCGGTCCCCGCGCCCGGCGTGTGCGCGGTCCCGGCGGTGTCGATGAAGACGCCCAGTGGCTGGTGGCGCCCTACCAGGAGCAGGATGGCCGCGAAGACGACCATGCCGACGAGCTCGGCCACGACGCCGATGTTGTTGATGATGGAAACCAGCCGGACGCCCGCGATGTTGAGCGCCGCCGTCACGACGATGGCGGCCAGCGCGATTTTTACCTCGGTCCCGGCGTCGAGTGTCCACCCGAAGATGGGGGCCAGCGTGAACGGCAACGTGAAGGCCACCGACGTGACGGTCAGGAGCGTGGCCCCCAAGTAGAACCAGCCAATCATCCAACCCAGACCGGGGCCGGCCAGCCGCTTGCTCCATTGATAGATCGAACCCGCCACCGGGTAGTGGGACGATAACTCGGCGAAGTTGAGCGCGACAAACAGCTGCCCCAGGGCGACTATCGGCCAACTCCAGAAGAAGGCCGGGCCGCCCGTGCCGATGCCGAGGGCGAACAGGGCGAACGCGCCGGTTGACACGGAGATATAGGAGAAGGCGACAGCGAAGTTGGAGAAGACGCCAAGGGTGCGCTGCAGTTCCTGCTTGTAGCCGAGCGACGCGAGGCGCTCCGCGTCGCGCTCGTCCTGGGTGGAGCCGTGATCGCGCGCGATGTCCGCCATAGTGACCTCCTGCTACCCGTCAACCAGCATAGACGCGAGAGTATCCCGGAACCTGCGCGATCGAGGGCGTGCGACCGCGGCGGTCATGCCAGGGCTGCCTCGTCGCTCCCGCCGACCGGCCCCGGCTCGACGGCCCGCACATTGCCTACCCGGACGGTGCGCGCCCGCGTCGGGGTCCCGAGCGCGTAGAAGGCTACGCCGGCGGCGAAGAACAAGACGAGCGGGATGATCTGGGTCAGTTCGTACTGAAGCCGCTGATGCGCGAAACTGAGGCTGACCAGGGAGTCATCGGAGTTGCCCGCCGTCCCGAACCATCCGACGCCGAAGCCGGGCCAGATCAGCGCGACGGTGGCGAGCAGGGCCCAGAACGTGGTGACGACGCCGCAGACCCACGCGCCGGCCATGCCGAAGGGGACGCGGTAGGGGCGCGGCGTGTCCGGCAGCTTGTAGCGCAGCACGATGAGGGCCGGGAAGATGGCCAGGTACCCGATCGTCGTGGTCGAAATGGCTAAACCCAGCACCGCGGCGAAGTAAGCGTTTGGGCTATCGCTGAAGTGGAAGGCGACGACCATAAGGATCGTGGCCGTCGCGCCGGAGAGCAGGTTGACGGCGATGGGCGTTCCGAAGCGCGCCGAGAACGTACCCAGGATGCGCGGCCCAGCGCCGTCATAGGCGGCGACGGCCTGCGCGCGGTCGGAACCCATGAGCCAGGTCGTTCCGCTCGAGAGGAGCGCCAGGATAAAGAGCGCAGCCGCGATGTCTCCGAGGACCAGCCCCGCGCCCGTGAGGGTCGGGACCCCATGGCTGTCGATGGCGCCGCCGTAGATCGTGAATACCGTCTTGGCCGCGTCGAGGAAGCCGCCGAGGTTGGTCACGCGCCCCTGCGGGAGGACGAGCAGGATGGCCAGGACGGGCGCGCCGTAGAGCAGCACGGCGCCCACCGCCGAGCGGAAGACGGTGTAGGGCACATCACGCCGCGGGTCGACCATCTCGTCTCCGGCCGCGCTGGGGAGTTCGAAGCCGACGTAGTTGAAAAAGAGCACCGGCACGACGGCGATGAAGATAGGGTAGGTCGGACCGAAGTCCGCCCCACCGAAACCATGCACGCCGTGTTGGAGCGCGTACAAGGCGACCGAGAGGGTGAAGAAGCCGAGCAAGGCGAAGCGCGCCCCGGCGCCGATGGTAGGGATCCACTTGCCGATGTTGAACGAGAGGATCGCCGCCGCGACCGAGATCCAGATGAACAAGAGCGCGAAAAGGTACTTCCAGGCGCCCTCTAGAGGTGTGAAAAAGGTGCCGAAGGTCGCCACGGCGGTGATGACGAGCGAGCCGCCGAGCCAGATCGGGTTTGAGATCCAGTAGAGCACCGCGTTGACGGCGGCGACGAAGCGTCCGAAGGCCAGGCGCGTCCAGACATAGGAGCCGCCCTCGTCGGGGAACGCAGAACCGAGTTCAGCCGTGAGCAGCGCGTATGGGACGAAGAACGTCACGGCCAGGAAGATGAGCCAGGTGAAGCCCTGCGCGCCCTTGTTGGCGACCGACCCGACGGTGTCGAGGCCGACGAGCGTGCAGATGAGATAGAACAGCATGTCGAAGCGCCGGAAGTGCTTGCGCAGCTTGCGCTTCTCCTCGACGGCCGCGGTCGTGTCGAGGGCCAACCCCATGGATGCCGTCGTCGTTACCAACCCCATGTCTCCTTCCACCTAACCTAACCGATGCGCGGGCGGGTCCGCCGATTGGAGCATGCGGCCGCACGGCCGCACAGCCGATTGGAGCATGCGGCCGCACGGCCGCACAGCCGATTGGAGCATGCGGCCGTGCATAGCCCTATCGGTTAGGGGATATGATAACACACTTGAGAGCGGCGCGCCTCAGTGGCGCAGGCCGACGATGGCGACGAGCAACTCGACCGCGATGAGCGCGATGATCAGCCACTCGAGCAGCAACGTGCGCGCCGCGGCGGCCTCGCCCGCGATGAGCGCCGCGGCGCGCTCCAGCGCGTCGAGCGTGCGCTCCGTCCCCCGCCGCCACACCTCGAGGCGCAACGTCGCGTGCGCCGCCGCGTAGACGCGATTCCAGTACACATCCTCGGTGACCTTGAGCGCGTTCTCCGCGCGCGCGCTCGTCTCGACGCTGTCGAGGATCAGGCTGTGGATTTCGTATTGGAAGCGCGTGGCCGCGCCGAGCTCCCACCAGTGCAGGCGACGGGTGCGGCGCAAGCGCGGCGCGACCTCGCGCAGGTCTCGCGCCACCTGCGCGTCATAGGCGCGGAAGGCGAGTAGCTGCGCGTTGGCCACCTCCAGCAGGAACGTCGCGTCCTCGCGCGCCGTCGGGTCGGGGTCGACGACGATGGCGGCGCTCCACGTCAGCAGGATCAGGTCGTCCTCGTAGTAGCTCAACGTCGTGGCGAGCGCCGCCGCCGCGCGGCCCAGGGGGTGGCGCTCGCCGAGCGAGGCGCGCAGCAGGGACGGGTGGGCGCCGAGGCGCGCGGCCGGAGTCCCCGGCCCGAGGCGTGCGACGACGAGGGCCGCGTAATCCTCCACGAGGGGCGTCGCGTTGGGGCGCTCGACGGCCAGGCGCAGCGTCCGCCGCAGCGCCTCGATCGTCGGGGCCAGCAGGTCGGTGGCGCGTTGAGGGACGCCAAGCGCCTCGCCCAGCAGGTCGGCCGCGCGATCCCAGGTGAGCGGCGCGGGGAGGTCGACGACGAGCCGCAGGGCCACGATGCCCAGGTCATAAACGCGCGCGTCGATATGCGCGCGCAGGGACATCCCCTCGAGGGCGACCAGGCTCTCGCCCAGGGAGACCACCAGCGGGGGCTCGGGCATGTCGATGCTGGCGCCGCGAGTGAGGACGGGGCGCATGCGCGCGCTCGGCGCGGCCAGCGTCGCGCGCGCCCGCTCCAGGTCGATGCCGTAGCCGAGGTCGTAGAGCCGGTAGAGATGGAGCGCCGCCTCCTCGATGAGGGGCAGATCGCCCGCGGTCGCCGGCGGCTCGGCGGCCCCCGCCGTGGGGCCGGGGCTCGGGCGTCCGGCATCCGTCGCGAAGGGGGGGGCGGCCTCGCCCGCCATGGGGCGCCTCCAGTTTCTTCATCTATCGTTGTTCCCGCCTTCGGCTACGCGCCGCGGACGTAGATAGCGTACTCGATTCGACTCCGATGAGCAACGATGAGCAACGATCAGGACAGGATGCGCCGGGTCCGGTATACTCTCGCAGCGTCCCGCCGCGGCGCGGACAAAACGCCGGGGCGCCGAGGGCGTGATGCCCGGACGTCATGAGTTCCTAAATATATGATATGAGAGGTGACACGGCCTTATGTACGCGGACACTCGAGTTGACATGGGCGCCGTCCCGGCCGCGGCCGCGGCGTACCGTGCGGCCCTACCACCCGGAGACCTCGAAGGGCTACGCATCGACGCGATCGACCGCGTCGCCGTCCCGACCTATCAGCTGACGTACTGGCCGGCGTGCGGTCCCATGAACGGGTCTAATGGCTATGGGGCGACCGAGGCGGAAGCGATGGTCTCGTCGTACGGCGAGTTGACCGAGGTCGTCGCGGCGCACGAGGCGCTCCGCTGCATGCCGCGGCGGCGCGGCTCGTACCGCGAGATGGTTGACGAGCTCGGACCCGACGCCGTGCTCGACCCCCTGTCGGCGTGCCTCGAGGCGGGCAGCCCCTACACGTCCGATCGCCCGCTGCAGTGGGTGGAGGCGCGGCGCCTGGCGACGGGCGAGCCGGTGTGGGTCCCGCTCGAGTGGGCCGCCTGCCAGCTGAGCGACATCGGGCCGGGCGATTGGCTGATCACGCCCATCACCAACGGGCTCGGCGCCGGCCTCAGCCATGCGCAGGCCCTCTGTCACGGGCTGCTCGAGCTCATACAGCGCGACGGCAACAACGTGTCGTTCCGCGCCCTGGATCAGGGCGTGGTCGTCGACCTCGACGACGTGGCCGACGCTGCGACGAAGGAGTTGCTGGAGAGGCTGGACCGCGCGGGCGTCGACGTGATGGTCAAGCTCGCCTCCGCCGACTTCGGCATAGCGGACCTGTACGTCGTCGGGGCCGACCGCGATCCCCGCGCCGCGGAGACCCTGCCGCCGATCGCCATGACCGCTTGCGGCGAGGCGGCCGACCCGGACCGCGAGCGCGCGCTACGCAAGGCGCTGCTCGAGTTCGTCGCGGCGCGGGCGCGCAAGGTTTTCACGCACGGGCCGCTCGACGCGGTCGAGCGCATCGCCCCGCCCGGCTACCTCGCGCCCTTCCGGGAGGGCTCGCTCGCGGGCGAGGAGCCGCGCGCCCTCGAGACGATGCGTGATTGGCTGCGCCTCGACCACGCCCGCATGCGCGCCCTGATCGCCGACACGGTCTTCGCCCGGCGGGAGCGGGCGCCGTACTCGTCGCTCCCCACCGCGCCGGAGACGGGCACCCCCGACGCGCGCCTGCGCCTGATCGCCGGCCGGCTGGCGGCGCGGGGGCTCGACCCCCTCTATCTGGACTACTCGCCCGACCCCGAGCGGACCGGCGTCTACGCCGTCAAGGTCATCGTCCCCGGGCTCGACGTCGAGACGATGAGCTACAACCGCATCGGAGAGCGGACCGTGCGCCGCCTGCTCGACCGCGGCAGCCCGCTGGCCGGCCTCGGCGCGCCTCCGCCCGGGGCGCGCGCCGTCCCGCTCACGGCCGGGGCGCAAGGGCGCCTGGGCGGGCCGGCATGGCTCGATGTCGCGGGCGTGGCGCGGGCGGTCGGCGAACTCTACCCGCTCTACCGCGAGCCGGGCCGGCACAGCGCCCCGCTAGCGGAGGAGCGGGCGGGCGCGCCCAGGGGCGTCTAGCAAGAGCGCCTCACGGGCGAAGTCGACGCGCCTCCACGCAGCGTGCCGGCGCCGGAAGCGCCGCAGCGCCCCGCGCATCCGCGCGATGCGCGCCAGCGCATCGCCCAGGTCCCGGTAGGCCGCGCGATCGCCCTCGAAGCGCCGCCTCGTCGCCGCCGTCACGTCCGTGAGCAGGGCGGCGGACGCCACGAGCAGGAGGCGCGGCGGCGACAGATAGCGCGCGGCGTTGATGTAGCGCTCGGCGATCAGGTTGACGCGCAGGCGCCCGCGCTTGTCCCACAAGTGTAGCTCGGAGGAGTACGAGCGGACGTGGCCGGCCACGACGTCGGCCGCGAACATGGTCTCCCAGCGCAGCGTCCAGGTCTTGAAGGCAAAGTCGACGTCCTCGCCGTAGGTGTCGAAGACAGGGTCGAACGGCGCGACGCCGAACGCGCGCCGCATAGCCTCGACGGTGGCGCGGCGCACGACGGGGCAGGCGCCGTTGGCCTTGAACGAGCGCTGCCAGGGCACGCCGCGATCGTCCAGGCCGAGCACGTGCAGCAGGTGGTCCAGCGCGACCACCCCGCCGTCGAACGGGAGGCCGTACGGCTCGCCCCGTTCCCAGAAGCGCCAGTCGTCCTCCCTATTCCGGTCGATGCGCCAGACGTTGGGTCCCACGACGCCGACAGCGGGGTGGCGCTCGAAGTGGGCGACCGCGTTGGCGACGAAGTCGGGGCGCAGGACCGCATCGCAGTTGAGGAAGACGCAATAGTCCCCGCGCGAGGCCTCGAAGCCGCTGTTCATGCCGCGGGCGAAGCCGGCATTCGTGGGCTGGGGCAGCACGGTCGCCGCCCCCTCGAACCGGGCCAGCGTCTCCGCCGTCCCGTCGGTCGACGCGTTGTCGACGATGACCACCTCCACGGCGCGGTGGGTCTGCCGCGCGACCGATGCGACGACGCGCGGCAAGAAATCGCGGCAATTCCAGCTGAGGATGATGACGGAAACGAGCGGGGCTCGTGACGGATCGGAGGACATAGCCTTTCATGGTACCAGTCTGCAGCAGTGTTGGACGCCACCCTCGGCGGCGCGGACAGCGTTTGTCTGCGCCCCCTCTGGCTCAACGTCTTCGCGCCGCGGCCCTTTGCCCATACGCTATAGTGGGGAGAGAGATTGTGCCTGACGTCACCAACTACGCGCCAGCGGGCAGTATACCCGCTAGATGGACAGACCTGTCGATATGTTTGTAGCCCGTCCCACCCGTTACGCCCGCCTGCTGTTCGCCGCCACGCTCCTCTTCCTTTGTACCCTCGCCGCGCCGCCGGCCCACCGTCGACCCGCGCCCCGGCCGACGGTGGCCACCGCCGTCAGCGGCGCGGGCTACCCCCGCCTCGCCAACTATAACGGGCTGCAGTACGACTGGCAGGCGCCCTTCTTCGCCGGCGACGACCTCGTCATCGCGCGCCGCGGCGCCCCGGTGCGGGAGCTGCTGCGCATCCATCCGCACGCCCTCACGCTCCTCTACGAGCGCGCCCTCCAGGCGGACCTGACCCTCATGCAGGACCACTACGGCCTCACTCCCGGCAACGTGCCGCCGGGCTGGTGGCTGGTGACCGCCGGCAGCACGCTGGCCGCCGGCGTCGACGACGCGCAGGGCGTCGTCACCGTGGCCGACCCGCGTCCCTTCGCGCCGTGTCAAGACGTGCTCGTCGACGGCGAGAGCATGCACGTCTGGAGCGTCACCGGCCACCGGCTCTACGTCGAGCGCGGCTACGACAGTGCGCCGGCGGCGCACCGCGCGGGCGCGCGGATCGCGCCGCACTACAGCTACCGCACAGATCTCTCCAACTGCACCCCCGACAGGTTGCGCCCGTGGTCGTTCAACCTGTCGAGCCTGTGCCCGCGCTGGCGCGGGCAGACCTGGGCCGACTACCTGGCCCGGCGCGTCGCCACCCTGGTGCGCCGCGACGGCTGGCGTGGCGTCTTCTACGACAACCTGCAAGACTTTCCGCCCTCGCCGGAGGTGGATGTCAACAGGGATGGGCGGGCGGACGGGGGTATCGTGCGCGGGGTGAATGTGTGGCGGGCGGGGCAGCGGGCGCTGCTGGAGCGGACGCGGCGGCTGTTGCCGGGGGCGCCGCTACTGGTGAACGGAGACCTGCGCATCGACGGGTTGGCGCAGGGCCGCGAGATGGAAGGCTTTCCCCTGATCCCGGGGGCGGCGCTGACGGCGGGGATCGACGCCTACCTCTACGACGCCAAGGCCGGCCAGGGCCGTACCATCGTCAATCCTGACAGCGTGACCCGCCGCCTGCCCGCGCCGGCGTCGGCGGGGTTGACGGTGGGCGTGTCGTTGCTGGGCGCGGGGTACGCGGCGTACGACCGGGGCTGGATCGCGCACGGCGACCCGTGGTGGTTCGACGAGTATGACGGGGGGCAGGGCTCCGCCACGACGCGCCTCGTCGAATGGTGGGAAACAGTCATACCCGTCGTCCACCCGTTGCGCTTCCGTCCCGGCGACGAGGTCTTACTCGACGCGGAGAAGCTGCGCGTGCTGCGCGTGATCCCCGGCGCCCCCGGCGCCCCCGGCGCGCTCGTGATGGCGCGCGGCGTCGACGGCACGCTGGCCGACTGGCACCTCGCACGCACGAGCGTCACCACGGCGGAGCAGCGGGCGGCGGGGCACGGCTACCTGGGACGGCCGCTCGGGCCGGCCTATCTCGTGCCGACCGACCACTGGACCTATCACCCCCGGCCGATCTGGCTGTTACGCGGGCCGGCCACGATCGACGGGCGCCCGCAGCGCGTTCCGGCGCAGGCCCTCGATCCGGGCATGACGCTGCGCGTCTCCTCGGCGCTGCGCTACGACCCCGACGCCACGCGCCTGACGCTGCTCGCCCCCCCGGCGACGGGGGCGGCGAGCTTGCGCACGCTGGTCTTCTCCGCGCGCGGGCCATCCGGGGCCGCGCTCTGGCTCGACGAGGGCAACGCCGGCCAGGGCCACACCAGCGTTTCCCTCGTGCTGCGCGCCGCGTGGCATCGCTATGTCATCCCGGTCGGGGGCGCTCAGCGATTTATCCTGGGGGTGGGCCGCGCCGGCGGGACGGTGCAGATCACGGGGGTACGCCTCGTCGGCGCGCAGGCCTTCGTGCTACGGCGCGACTTCACGCGGGGCGTCGTCATCGTCACCCCGACCGACCGGGCGCAACTCGTCCAGTTGGAGCGGCCGTACCGAAGGCTGTCGGGCGACCAGGACCCCGAGACGAACTCGGGGCGGGTGGTGCGCGCGCTCCCGCTCGCGCACTACCGCGCCGCCATCCTGCTGCGGCCATGAGCCGTCGACGCTGCCCTGCACTGTGCGAAAACACGGGATGGCCGTGGACGGTTGTCGTCAACGCGCGCTAACGCGACGCCTCTTCGTCGAGGGCGTCGGCGATGGCCTCATCGAAGGAGAGCGCGCACCCGCGCGCCCAGGCCGCGGCAAAGCCCTCTTGCCCCAGCGCGGCGCGACTGTCGTCCATGGCACGGTCATGGAGGGCGCGGTCGGCCGGGGGCAGGGGCGTCTCCCCAGCGGCGCGTAGGGCGTCCGCCGCGCCGTAGAGCTGCGCGGCGCGCTCGCGCCGGCCCCGTGCGCCCGCCACCGCTGCGAGGCCTTCGAGGCACGCGGCGGCGCTCAACCCGTCACGCACCCCCCGCAGCAGCTCCAGGCTCTGCCCGTACAGGGCGGTCGCGCGCTCGTGCTCGCCCCGATCGCGCGCGATATCCCCCAGGGTGTTGAGCGCGTAGGTCATGCCCCATTTATCCCCCAGGTCGCGGCGCAGGGCCAGGCTCTCGTCGCACAGCGCCTCTGCGCGCTCGTACTCGCCCGCCGCGGCCGCTACCACCGCCAGGTTGTTGAGCGCGGCAGCGATGCCCCGCGCGCCCCGAAGCTCGCGCAGGAGGGCGAGGCCCTCCTCGAGGAGGGCCTGGGCCTGCCCGTACTCTGCTTGCTCGCGCGCCACCACGCCCAGGTTGTTCAGCGAGTAGGCCACGCCCAGGCTGTCGCCGAGCTCGCGCTTGAGGGCCAGGCTCTCCCTGTGCAGGCCCGTCGCGCGCTCGTACTCCCCGCGATCGCGCGCCAGCAGCCCCAGGTTGTTCAGCGAGGCGGCGATGCCCCGCGCGTCGCCCAGGTCGCGGCGCAGGGCCAGGCTCTCCTCGTACAAGGCCATCGCGCGCCGGGAATCGCCCTGGTCGCGCGCCACGCTGGCCAGGTAGTTGAGCGTGGTGGCGACGCCACGCCTGTCCCCCTCGGGGCGATACAGGTCCAGCGCCTGCTCGAAGAGCGCCGTGGCCCGGACGTAGTCGCCCTGGCTGTAGGTCAGCATGCCCGCGCCCGCCAGCGCGTGGGCGCGCACCGCGGCGGGCACGGTGTGGCTGTCCGCATCGTGCAAGGCCAACAAACGCTCCAGCCACTCGCGGCCCTCGCCCGGATAGCCGCGCACGTACCAGAACCGCCAGAGCGCGGCCGCCAGCCGCAGGCCGACCCCGATCTCCCCGGACTCCCAGGCCCACCGCAGGGCCGCCCGCAGATTGTCGTGCTCCCGCTCCAGCCGTTCCAGCCACGTCGCCTGCTGCGGGCCGGCCAGCGCGGCCTCGGCCGCCTCGGCGAAGGGCACGAAATAAAGGGCATGACAGCGGTGCACCGACCCCGCCTCGTCGCTCGCGCGCAACGCCTCCAGCCCATACTCGCGCACCGTCCGCAGCATGCGGATGCGCGGCTCGGCCTCCGCGGGGTCCGCCTGCTCCAGGAGGCTCTTGTCCACCAGCGCCGCCAGCAGATCGAGGTCGAGGGTGTCGCCACCCGGCATGGCGGCGACGGATGGAGGTTCGGGCCCCGGTCCCGGTCCCGGCTCCGGTCCCGGCCCGTCGAGCGCCGTGTAGAGCGCGCCGATCGCCTCCGGCGTGCAGCCTCCGGCGAAGACGGCGAGCCGGCGGAACAAAGTCTTCTCCCCTTCGTCCAGCAGGTCATAGCTCCAGGCGATGGTGGCCCGCATAGTCTGGTGGCGGCGCGGCAGGTCGCGCGCCCCGCCGGTCAAGATGTCGAGTTGGCGCTCCAGGCGCGCCAGCAAGGCCTGCGGCGGGAGCGTCTTGACACGCGACGCGGCCAACTCGATGGCCAGCGGCAGCCCATCGAGACGGTCGCAGATGCGCGTTATCGTGGCCATTGCCGCTCCGTCCAGGGGCAGGTCCGGCCGCACCGCGCGCGCGCGCTGGACGAAGAGCTGCACCGCCGGATACCGCGCCATCTCGTCCTCCCGCTCGTGCGCGGCAGGATCGGGCAGCGCCAGCGGGGGGACCGCGAATTCTTGCTCGCCCCTGAGATGGAGTGCGCCACGACTGGTGACCAGGATTGTCAACTCGGGGCAGGCCCCGCGCAGGTCGGCGACCAGGGGCGCCGCCTCGGCGACGTGCTCGAAATTGTCGAGCAGGAGCAGGGCCTGCGCGCGGCGCAGACCGTCGACGAGCGCGCCGGCCAGCGGCTGGCCGCCGACCTCGCGCAGCCCCAGCGCCCCGGCGATCGACGCGGCGACGTCGCCGGGGTCACCGACGGCGGCCAGGGACACGAACAGCGCGCCGTCGCGGTAATCCCCGTCCACATCGGCGGCCACCTGCAACGCGAGGCTGGTCTTGCCGACGCCGCCCGGACCTGTGAGCGTCAACAGCCGCATGCCGTCGCGCCGCAGCAGCGCCACCACGCTCGCCTCTTCCCTCTCTCGCCCGATCAGCCTGGTGGGCGGCGAGGGCAGAAGGTGCGAAGCTCCCTGAGGGAAAATCGGGCGCGTCGCGTCGGAGGCGGGACGGGGACCGCGCCGTCGCCGCACCGCGGCCTCGAGCACGGCGCGGTCCTCCGCCGACAAGCTCAGGGCCGCGGCCAGCAAGGTCGCCGTTTCGGGGCGCGGGGCGCGGTTGACACCCCGCTCCAGCGCGCTGATGCCACGGGCGCTCACGCTGGCTCGCTCGGCCAACGCCTCTTGCGACAGGCCCGCGGCGATGCGAAAGCGCTTGAGCACCTCCCCGAACGCCGGGTCTTGCGCCACATCCATGTCCGCGTCCGCGTCCATGTCCACCCCGCGTGCCCGCTGCTCCCGTCGCCTCTTGGTCCGCGCACCCTGCATATCCGGCGCCGCGCCCCATCATGTGTGGTTGTTATGTGAGTTGTGTGTGGTGGCGGCGGCGCGAGGGGGGCAGACTACGGGGAGAGGGAAAATACACCGTATTCCTATAGGGTACAGGTCTTCACCGTTAGTGACCACGGGGTGCCAGAATGCGCGGACATCACGACACACACGACGGCGCGACGATCACCATCGTCTCAGGTCGCCCATCGACCCTGGTCCCCGCGATGGACTCCACGGATACGCGCGAGGATGCCGATCTCTTGAGCCGATCCAGTGCCGGCGACACCGCGGCGTTCGGCCTGCTGTACGACCGGCACCGGCGCGCGGCCTTCGGGCGCGCCTACGGGATCCTCGGCGAGCCGGACACGGCCGAGGACGTCGTTCAGGATGCGTTCTTCACCCTGTGGCGCAACGCCGGCGTCTACGATGTGGAGCGAGGCTCCGTGCGGGCGTTGCTGCTGACGATAGTCCATCACCGCGCCATCGACAAGATACGCCACCGTCGCGAGGATTTTTACGACACGCCTGATGTGGCGGATATAGCGGACGTGGCGGATGGCGCACTAATCGCCGAGACAAAGGAAGCGACCTTTTGGGAGGTGCGCGACGCCCTGCTGCGCCTGCCGCCCGAGCAGCGTAGCGTGGTAACGCTCGCCTATGTCGGCGGATACACGCACGACGAGATCGCGCGCCTGCTCGGGCTCGCGCCGGGCACCGTCAAAAGTCGTGTCCGCCTGGGCCTGAACAAGCTGCGCCGCTACCTCGGGGCCGGCTTCCCCAACGTGGCGTGATACCGCAGGCACGCCCCCGGATCCACGGCCACGATCCCACACCTACTCGTCTTCGATAAGCCGTCCCTCCCTCCTGCAATCATCCGCACACGCCCGTGTCACCCGCTACACTGAGGGGGCGCGACCGGCGCACCATGGCGACGGACAGGATACGAGCGAGGGACGATCGATGCTGGGGCAAGACGAGCGCCACGACGAAGGGTATCAGCCCGGGCGCACGCTCAAAGACGGCGATCGGGTGGTGTTGGCGAGCGTGGCCAACCTGGACGCGATGTCGCGCGGCGCGGCCAGCCTCGAGCTCGCGATCACCGATCGTCAGGCGAACGTCGCGACCGGCGCCATGCCGGAAACAGATACGTGCTGGCGGACGCTGCGGCCGGCCTACGTCCTGGTGCTCGCGCAGGTCGTGTGGCAGGGCGCGCGGTTCGCGCAAGACCGGCGGCGCGGCGGGCTACGCGAAGTTGACGGGATCGACGGCGACTTCCTGCCGAGCGGGCGCGCGCTGCCGCCCGACGTCACGGCGGGCATCCTGGCCACGGTCCGCCAGCGGTACCCGTCGGGCAGCGCTGTCGAGGTGTCCTGGGAGCAGCAAGGCGACGAACCGGGCGGGGCGCGATACCACACCGCCTTTCTCCTTCCGCGCCTCCACCTCCCATTACAAGTCTAACCCCGAGGCCGGCGCGGATATGCGAGACCACCGCCAGTAACGCCGGGTCGCGCGGTCGCGCGAGAACGGCGTAGCTCCCCAAAGCTAGGTGACAGCTGTCACGTGTCTACTGGAAGCGCCGGCTGGCAGCCGGCGCGTCCAGTAGACACGACGCATCGACTATCGACTATCGACCGCGCGGAACGGCCGCGGCGCGGGGCCGACGTAGCGGGCCTGCGGGCGGATGAGGCGGTTGTCGGCCAACTGCTCCAGAATGTGCCCCGTCCAGCCAGCGATGCGACTCAGGGCGAAGACGGCGGGCATGGCCTCGGCGCAGATGCCCAGCCCGTGTAGCACCGGCGCAGAAAAGAACTCCACGTTGGGGTAGAGCTTGCGCTCGACGTAGTACGGGTGCGCGGCGGTGACCTGCTCGAGCTCTCGCGCCGTGTCGAACGGTGTCCTATCTCCGCTCTCCTCCGCGAGGTCGCGCGCCAGCGCCTCCAGCACGCGCGCGCGCGGGTCGCGCGTCTTGTAGATGCGGTGCCCGATGCCCATGACGCGGCGACGCGCGCGCAGCGACTCGTCGATGTAGGCGGAGACCCGCTCGGGGCCGCCGATCTGGGCCAGCATCTCCATGGCGCGCCGATTGGCCCCACCGTGCGCGTCGCCCTTGAGCGTCGAGAGCGCGGACACCAGCGCGGCGTAGGCGTCGGCCCCCGCGCCGATCGCCACGCGCGCGGCGAAGGTCGAGGCGTTGAGGCCGTGTTCGGCCAGCAGCGCCAGGTAGGCGTCCATGGCCCGCGTCGCCACGGCGCCCGGCCGCTCGCCGCGCAGCATGTACAGAAAGTTGGCGGCGTGGCCCAGCGCGGGGTCGGGCGCGACCGGTTCCAGCCCTCGATCGCGGCGCTCGATCGCGGCCAGCGCGACGGGCATCAGGGCGGCCAACCGTACGCCGATGCGCCGCACGTTGTCGGGGTCTAGCTCCTCCACGCGCGGGTCATGCTGCGCGAGCGCCGAAACGGCGGTGCGCAGGGCATCGATCGGCGCGCCCGCTGTCGGGAGAGTGCGCAGGATGACCATCGCTTCGTCATCGACCTGCGCCGATCGCAACTCCGCGCACAGTGCGGCGAGGCGCCCGGCGGCAGGCAACTCGCCGTGCAGGAGCAAATACAGGATTTCCTCGAACGAGGCCCGTGTCGCCAGGTCGTCGATGCGATAGCCGGCATAGTGCAGCGTCCCGGCCGTGCCGTCCACGGCGCCCAGCCGCGTCTCCGCGGCCACCACCGCGTCCAACCCGCGTGTCTCCCCTGTCTCGTGTGTCTCGGTCGCGCTCATAACAATCCTCCCGCTTTGCGCCGTCCCGTCCCATCCCGTCCCATCCCATCCCATCTAATCAACGGGGTTACAGCTGTATACAGCTATACTATACTTGATTTTTATTGATTGCAAGGAGGCGGCACACATCCTCGTATACTGAAAGGTATGGCAATGATGATCGAGGGGCACGAGTTCTACACGACCGAGGAAGCCTGCGCGTCGCTGGGCGTCAAGCCGGCGACGCTCTACGCCTACGTAAGCCGCGGCCTGCTGCGCAGCTACCGCCAGGGCCTCAAGCGCCAGCGCCTCTACCGGCGTAGCGAGGTGGAGTCCCTGCGCGCCTTTGGGCCGGGCGACCGTCGCGGCGAACCCCGAGAGCAGGACAGCCCCGAGTTGCCCCCCGCCGATAGCTGGATACCGTACACCTAACAGGAGGACGGCGCGATGACCATTGTGGTGGGCTTGGAGCGCACTTACACCATCGATGAGTTCATGGCGCTCCCCGATGATGGGTACAACTACGAGTTGGTGCGAGGGAGGCTGGAGCGTATATCGCCGCCGAGCGCCTCGCTGCCGTCGGGACGGGGGCGCTCCCCTTCCCTCCCGATCTCGCGGTCGAGATAATCTCACCGACCGATCGTCTGGTCAAGGTCTGGGAGAAAGCGGCGGAATATCAACAGGCGGGCGTGCGCCTTGTCTAGGTGGAGAGCGTTTCCTAACCCATCCGTAAGGCGAAAACCGCGAAGTTATGTCGAACAGAGCACCGGTCGGGCCTCCGAAAATGCCTCATGGGGCCGCCCGTAGGCTCTTCAGTGGCACTGTAAAGGCCGTTCGGCGCGACATAACTTCTCCGAAAGCCCCTTTTGACGCTCGAACGGGTAGTTAGGAAACGCCCTCTAGGTGGTAAATCCGCGCAACAAGACGGCGCACGTCTACCACCCGACCGACGCCGAGCCGACGACGCTTGGCCTCGAAGATGTGCTCGAAGGCGAGGATATCGTGCTGGGATTCGCCCTCCCCGTGCGCACGGTGTTTGGGCTGCAAAAGTAGCCGCGCTAGTGCAGAATAAAGGATCTTTCTTTGCAGCGTTGCCGCACACCCGACTGCAGCCGGCCCGTGGTTTGCCATGCGACCATGCGGATTGGTCCCTCGGGCTTCGCCCGACAGCCCAACCGAACAGTCGCAGGCTCCTGCTGCTCCAAACAAACCCCTTATGCTCTTCGCGCCGGATGTCACGGGGAGAGCCGGTGAATAGTCCAGGCTACCCTCCATCGTCGCGCCACGCCCGCGCCAGCAGGTCGTGGACCTCGGCGTCGGTCGTGGGGGAGAAGTCCTCGTACCACAGGCCGACCGCGTAGAACGGCTCCGGCGTGAGGGCGCACACGACCTCGTCGACCTCGGCGCGGAGTTCCTTGCACGTCGAGGGCGCCGCGACGGGGACGGCCACGACGACGCGGCGCGGACCCTGCCGGCGCAGCGCGGCCACCGCGGCGCGCATGGTGGCGCCCGTGGCCAGGCCGTCGTCGACCAAGATGACCGCGCGCCCGGCCACGCCGGCGGCGGGTCGGCCGTCACGGTACACCTCTTCGCGCCGCGCCATCTCCTCTCCTTCGAGCGCGGCGACCCGATCGATCGTTTCCGGCGAGATACCCTGACCGCGCACCACCGACTCGTTGAGCACGCGCACACCGCCCGTCGCGATGGCCCCCATAGCCAACTCTTCGTGGCCCGGCACGCCCAGCTTGCGCACCAGGAAGACATCCAGCGGCGCGTCGAGCCCCGCGGCCACCGCGAAGGCGACCGGCACGCCCCCGCGCGGTAAGGCCAGCACCAGCACGTCGGAGCGACTGGCGTAGGCGGTAAGCCTCGTGGTCAGGACCTCGCCCGCCACGGCCCGGTCGCGGAACGGCCGCGTCATTGCCCCTCCCAGCGATTGGCGATTAGCCTAGCCGACGCGAGGTACGTGCGTCGGAGGCGTAAACACATCGCGAGCCCGACAGCATGCGCCACTACCTAAAAGCTAACCGCTCAAAGCTCAAAGCTCATCGCGCCGTCAGTCCGCCATCGACGACGAGCTCAGAGCCGGTTGCGAACGCGGCCTCGTCGGAGGCGAGGTAGAGCGCGGCGTAGGCGATCTCCTCGGGCATGCCCAGGCGGCCCATCGGCTGCCGTGCATTCAGCCCCGCCAGCGTTTCCTCCTTGTTGTCCTTGTGAAAGCGGTCGAGGTAGCCCTCCACGAACGGTGTGTGAATCGTGCCGGGGCAGATGCAGTTGACCCGTACCCCGCGCTCTACGAGATCGATGGCCATGCTCTTGGTCATCGCGATGACGGCCCCCTTGGAGGCGCCGTACGCGAAGCGCCGGCCCACCGCAACCATCCCCGCCACCGAGGCCATGTTGACGATGACGCCCCCGCCGTGCGCGACCATGTGCGCGACGGCGGCCTTGGAGCACAAGAACACGCCGCGCGCGTTGACGGCCATCAGCTTCTCGTATTCGCCCTCGTCGGTCTCCAGCACGTCGCCGACGTAGCCGATGCCGGCGTTGTTGACGAGCACGTGCAGGCCACCCTCGGTCGCGGGGCGGGGCGCCACGGCGTCCTGCGCCGAGGCGGAGTCGGTCACGTCGAGGGGCTGGTAGCGGGCCCGCCCGCCCTCCGCGACGATCAACGTGGTCACGCGCGTCCCGCCGGCCTCATCCCTGTCCCCCACGATCACGGCGGCGCCCTGGCGCGCGTAGACACGCGCGATCTGCTCGCCGATGCCCGAGCCGGCCCCCGTCACCAGGGCCACCTTGCCGTCCAGCCGGAACGGCGCGCTACTCGTCGCCATCGCCGTCGCCATCGCCCCCGCCGTCGCCCCCGTTTCCGTCACCGCCCTCTCCTTGTCCTTCTCGCTCGAGATCATCCGGCCCCGCCGCCTCCGTCGCGAGCGGGAAGCGCAAGGTCACGGTCGTGCCGCCCTTGTCATTGGCGCCGAGGCGCAACTCGCCGCGCAGGTCCTGGCGCGTCAGCGCGTCCACGATGGAGAGGCCCAGCCCCTTGTGGCGCTCCGGGTCGAAGTCCGGGGGCAGGCCTACGCCGTCGTCGGCGATGGTCAACTCTATGGAGCGGTCGACCCGTGTATAGGCGATGGTCACGTGACCGTCGGGCGCGCCTCGTTTGGATACCCAGCTGTCGCGCGCGCCCTCACCGAGTCCATTGCCGCCAACGCCGGAACCATCCGTGGCGTCGTCGGCGCGCGCCGGGAAAGCGTGCTGCAGCGTGTTGGTCAGCAGCTCGTTGAGCGCGATGGCCAGCGTGGTGGCCTGCTGCGTGGCCAGCCGGATACGTTCACCCTCGACCGCCATGCGCACGCGACGGGTCGGCGTGGCGCTCTGCACCTCGGCGATCTCCGCTACCTTGCGCGCCACCTCGCCGACGGTGGTGAGCCCCACGTCGTTCTGCGAGAGCAGGTCGTGCACCGCCGCGATACTCTGGATGCGCCCCCGGCTCTCCTCGAGCACCTGCCGCGCCTCGGGGGCGCTGGCGTGGCGCAGCCCGAGCGAGAGCAGCGAGGCCACGGTCTGCAGGTTGTTCTTGACGCGGTGGTGCAGTTCGGAGAGCAGCACCGACTTGGTGGCCAGGCCGCGCCGCGCCTCCTCATAGAGGGCCGCGTTCTCCAGGGCGACGGCGGCCTCATTGGCGAAGGCCGCCACGAGGTCGACCTCCTTGCGCGTCCAACTGCGGTAGGTGCGCGCGTAGATGCACAGTGAGCCGCGCGTACGCACGCCATCGGGGCGGTGCGGCCCCTGGAAAGGCACCAGGAACATAGAGTGGAAGCCCCCCTGCAGCGCCACGTCGTCGCCGCCGGGACCCAGGCGGCGCGCCGCGATGTCGAGCACCACCACCGGCTGGCCCGTGGAGAGGGCGCGTCCCACCGGCCCCTCGCCGACCCGCCCCGCCTGCCCGCGCCCCCCCGCGATGCCGTAGGAGGCGGCGACCCGGGCCGTGTGCCCGTCCGGGCCGTCCACGACCACGATAGCCGAGGCGTCGGCCTCGGCGAGCGTAACCGCCCCCTCGGCGATGCTCTCGAGCACGCGCGAGAAGTCCAGCGAGGACGCCACCATAGCGATGACGCGCCGCAGCGTGGTCAACTCGTCGACCGTGCGTACGAGTTCGCGGTCGGTGCTCTCGTAGGAGCGCGCGTTCTCGATGGCCAGGGCCAACTCGCTGGAGACCATCTCTAGGAAGCTGACCTCGTCCTCCTCGAACAGGCGCGACTCGCGGGTCTGCACATTGAGCACGCCGAGCAACCGGTCGAGCGAGCGGTTGACGATGGGCACGGAGACGATGGAGTGGAAGCTTTCCTCGGCCGTCTCCGGCAGGTAGTTGGCGCGCGGGTCGCGCCAGATGTCGGCCACGGCCAGCGTCTGCCGCTCGCGCGCGGCCCACCCCGTGATGCCCTCGCCGAGGGCCATGCGCGCGCGGCCGACCGCCTCGGGGTTGAGCCCCTTCGTGGCGGCGAGCACGAGCGACTTGGGCGGCCGGAACAGGTAGATCGAGCAGACGTCGGCCCCGGTGACCTCGGCCACGGCCCCCACCACGGTGGAGAGGATGGCGCGCTCGTCGAGGCTCGAGTTGGCGGCGGCGTTGACCCGGTGCAGGGCGGAGAGCTCGGCTTTGCGCGAGGCCAGCGAATCGACCGTCTGGCGCAGCGAGCGGCCCTCGTCGCCGCCCCTGGCCCCCACGTAGCCCTGGATGATCCAGGCAGTCCCGCGGACAGACGGCCGGTTCGGCGAGCCGGCGCGCTCGAGCAGCGTGGCCCACGCGTCGAGGACCGGCGACAGTGAGACATCCTCGTGGGCGGCCGCGCGGCCGACGGCGCGCAACGGCCCCTCCAGAGGACCCAGCTCCCCCGCCGTGAGCGCGGCGCGCAACTGATCCACGGCGGCCGCGCCCGCATCAGCGGCCGCCGCCGCCGCGCGGGGCAGGAGGGTCTCCGCCAACAGGGCGTGCAATTCGTGCTCGGTGATCATAGCCTCTTATTGTAGCGCACCGCGGCATCACGTGATCTTGTGCAGGCCCAAGGGAGCCCAAGGGGATCCTAAGATAAGCCCCACCCTCAAGGCAGGGCTTTTGAGAAACGGATCGGCCGGGGGTAATGGCGACGGCATGATAGGCTACTGGTAGGGCATGTAACGATAAATGGAAAACTCTTGAGTGGCGACCGATAGCTGATGGCCGCAATCATCGACTTCCGCATCGACGACGTCGTGCGCCTGCGCAAGCCCCATCCATGCGGCGGCTACGACTGGACGGTGTACCGGCTCGGCGCCGACATCGGGTTGCAGTGCCGGACGTGCGGCCACTACGTGATGCTGCCGCGCGCCACGCTGGAGCGACGCCTCAAGCGATTCGTGGAGCGCGGCCCGGAGCCCGAGGGTCACGACTCCCGGGAGCAGGTGGCGGACTAGTCCACGCCGCGCAAGCGCCCTCGCTAAACGGCGGGCGCCTCGCTCGTCCGAACCGATGAGCGCTATGCCCTTTGAAGTTGACCGCTGAGTGCTGGCTGAGTGCTGATGGCTACCTACGTCGTATGTTGCTGAACTGGGCCTACCGGATCTTCCCGCCGCGCCGCGTCGAGCGCATCTTGCTCAACCTGATGCTGCCCATCGGCGACACGCTGTTCGCGACGCCCACGGTGCGCGCCTTGCGCCAGCGCTTCCCCCACGCGCACATCGCCGCGCTCGTCTTCTCCACGAACGCCGGCGTTCTCTACGCTAACGAGGACATCGACGAAGTCATCTCCCACCCCACCGGGCAAACCTTCACCCTCTTCGGATACGCGCGCTTCCTGTGGGGGATGCGGCGCCGGCGCTTCACCATCGCGGTCGAGTTCCGGCCGTATGTGTGGTACCTCAGCGTGCTGTGCGGGGTCGTGCGCCGCCTGTCCTTCGACATCCCCGCCTACCAGTGGTTCTTCCCGATCGGGGCGCGCCCCTGGAAGCATCGCCACGCCATAGACAACTACGCGTCGGTCGTGCGGCCGCTAGGGCTGCGCGTCGACCGGTCGCGGCTCGTCGTGCGCACGACGGAACGGGACCGCGCGGCGCTTGGCGCTTTCCTGGTGGCCGAGGGGGTCGGGTCCGACGAGCGCCTGGTCGCGCTGCACCCGGGCGGCGAAGGTTTCAGGGGCATGAAGCGATGGGACAGCGCGCGGTTCGCTGTGCTGGGCGACCGGCTGGCCGAGCGGTACGACGCGCGCATCGCCCTCATCGGCGGGCGCGACGAACTGGCGCTGGCGCGGGAGGTCGCTGCCGCGATGGCGCGCCCGCCGATCGTCCTGAACGGGCGGGTGTCGCTGGGGCAGTCGATCGCCCTGCTGGAGCGCTGTCACCTGTTCGTCGGCGACGACAGCGCGCCGCTGCATATGGCGGGCTCGCTGGACGTGCCGACGGTCGGCATCTTCGGCCCGACCAGCGTCGTCAACTACCACCCTGCCGGCCCGTACGTGGAGGTGGCGCGGTCGGGTCTCGTGTGCAGCCCCTGCTTCTTCTTCGTCAACAGCGCCCCCGTCTGGGCGGGCTCGCGCTGCCGCGTCCCGACGTGCCTGCACGCGCTCTCCGTCGAGACCGTGCTCGAGGCGGCGGAGCGCGCGATCGTGAGGAAAGAAGCGGGACGCAGCGGCATGGCCTGAGCGGGGAGCTTCACGGAACCTTCACATCGGGGTCGTACAATGGGGTAGAGCAAGAAGATAGGGGCGCAGGTAGCGACGTGGCACGCACGATTCAAGTCTCGGCAGGAGCAGGGCAGGACGCCCTCGCCAGCGCGGCCGGGGATGCGGCTATCGTCGTGGACGGGCTCGTCAAGGCGTATGGGGCGACGCACGCTGTCGACGGGCTGAGCTTCTCCGTGGCGGTTGGCGAGATCTTCGCGATCCTCGGCCCCAACGGCGCGGGTAAGACGACGACGATCGAGATCCTGGAGGGCTACCGCGCGGCTGATAGGGGCGGCGCGCGCATCCTCGGCCTCGACCCGTGCGCGGACAGGCGCCGCCTGTCCCTGCAGGTCGGCGTGATGCTGCAGCAGGACGGCCTGCAGCCAGCCATGACCGCGCGCGAGATCCTGCGACTCTACGCAGGCTTCTTCCCGCGGCCCCTGCCGATCGAGCCTTTGCTCGAGCGGGTCGGGCTGCGCGCCGCGGCCCGGACGCGGGCGCGCCGCCTCTCCGGCGGCCAGAAGCGGCGTCTGGCCCTCGCCGTCGCGCTCGTCGGCCGCCCGCGCCTCGTCTTCCTCGACGAGCCGACGACGGGGATGGACCCGCAAGCGCGCCTGACCACGTGGGACATCGTGCGCGGGCTGCGCGACGACGGCGTCACGGTCGTGCTGACGACGCACTTCATGGACGAGGCCGAGCGCCTCGCCGACCGCGTGGCCATCATCGACCGTGGCCGCCTGATCGCCCTCGATACGCCGCGCGCCCTGACGCGCGATGAGGGCTCCGGCACGGTCCGCCTCGTGGCGCCCCCTGGCCTGCTGGCCCTGCTGGCCCTGTTGCCGGGCGCGCGCGACGCGCGCGAAGACGAACCGGGACACTACACGCTGCGCGCGGTCGACGGGGATATGCCCGGCCTGCTGGCCGAGCTCACCGCGCGCCTGCGCGACGGGGGCGTCACCCTCGGCGAGTTGCGCGTCGGCCACCGCTCGCTCGAAGAAACGTTCCTGCGCCTGACGCAACAGGGGGACCAATTATGAGCCGGGATCAGGGAGGGCAGTTGTGAGCCGGGACAGCGTAGGGGCGCCCCTGCCGTCGGTGGTGGGTCCCGTGCTGGCGCAGACGCGCGCGGAGCTCGTGCTGACGGCACGGCGCGGCGAGAACGTCCTGATCACTGTGATCGTCCCGGTCGTGCTGCTCATCTTCTTCGCCTCGCTCGGCATCGTGCGCAGCGGCACGGGCCGGCCGGTCGACTTCCTACTGCCGGGGATGCTGGCGCTGGCAATCATCGCCACGGGCATGGTCAGCCTCGGCATCGCCACGGCCTACGAGCGATACTACGGGGTGCTCAAGCGGTTGGGCGCGTCCCCACTGCCGCGTGGCGGGCTAATCGCCGCCAAGGCGCTCTCGGTGCTGGCGCTCGAGGTCGCGCAGGTCGCGCTGCTGGTCGTCGTCGCGGCCATCGTCTACGGCTGGCGGCCCCACGGCTCGCCGGGCACGGCCTTGCTGGCCCTGCTGCTCGGCACACTCGCTTTCTCGGGGCTGGGGCTGGCTATGGCCGGCGGCCTGCGCGCCGAGGCCACGCTGGCTGGCGCGAACGGGCTCTACCTACTGTTCCTGCTGCTGAGTGACGCCGTCCTGCCACTCGACCACCTGCCGGGACCTGTGCAGGACCTCGCGCGCGCGCTCCCCGCCGCCGCGCTCACCGACGCCTTGCGCGCCGCGCTGACCGCTGGCGCCGCCTTTCCCGGCGGTCCCATCGCCGTCCTCGCCGCCTGGACTCTCCTCGCCTTCGGCGTCGCCGCCCGCACCTTCAAGTGGGAGTAGGGGCGCCCCTTGTGTGCGCCCGGCGAAACGTGATACGATAGGCGCACCGCGGGACGATCCCGCGGCCGAGCGCACCTCGCGTGCGGAAAGGAGCACTCCCATGTGCCGCGCCTCTCTCCGTCGCGCCCTCGCGCCCCTGGCCGCCCTCGCGCTCTTCGCCACCGTCGCCCTCCCCGCGCCCCCGGCCCTCGCGTCGCGCCCACGCCTCGCCGTGACCCGCGTCCCCGCGCAGCGCGTCCGCCACGTGCGGGTATCCGGCACGGTGGTCGGTGTCACGGAAAACGCCAACGGCACCGGCATGCTCGACATCCACAGCAAGACACACGCGACGACATATCACGTGGCTCTGACCTCGAAAACGGTGGTCAAGATGCACAAGCGCCCAGTCCATCGCACCATGCTCATACCGAACAAGAATCAGTCCGTGACGGCCACCTGCCAGCGTCGCGCCAATGGCGGTTTGGAGGCCCTGACCGTGACTATCGTCGTTCGACGGCCTCGATACAAGAAGTAGCGGAGGGGGACGGCGGTGGGTAACGCGTCGCGCGCTACCCGCCGCCGTCCCCATGCGTATGCAGCGGGACGCCGTCGAGCGCCGCCTTGCACCGCGCGATGGCCTCCTCCAGGTCCATAGTCTCCTCGCGGTCGCCGTCGACCAGGCGCACCCTCTCGCCCACGACCTGCGCATACGTGTCCAGTCCGTGGCGGTAAATGTCCGCCGCGATGTCGTCAGGCGCCTGCATGTAGTAGCGCAGCCGGAACAGCAACGCGCCCAGCCGCAGCCTGCGCCGTCGATGTAGCTCCTGATCCATGTACCCAGTCTACCCAAAACGCCTCTTGCGCCGGCACGGCAAGGGGGCAAGGGCTCAGGGAGCGTTCGCCATGGCGGCACACGCCTTGCCACGTATCTCGCAGGACCAAACTCCACACCGATGCAAATGATACAAATAGAGACGAGGGGAGGGCGCTTTTATGGAAGCGAACGCGGGACACAGCAAGTACAGAGTCGTGGGCATCCGCCCCTGGGCCTCGGAGGGCACGGACACCGCGCCGGACGAGTTGCGCACGTTCTTCGAGGGTCAGGAGGGCGATGTCGACGACCTGCGCGCCCTCACCGCCTCGTTCGGGGCCGAGTTCTCGAGCATGGTACAGGGCGCCTCGCGCGACCAAGCCGCCATCACCTGGCGCGGCCATCGCTATGACCTCGACCTAGAGCCGCTTCGCTAGTGGCTGTCCAACCCGTTAGCCTGATCGTCTATCGATTCATACACCGTGATCACGGCACAGACCTTTCAAGGTCTATCCTCTACCATGGTTTTTCAAGGCCAGGTCGGCCTTAAGTGGCGCGCTGGGGACGCGCCCTGTCGCTGTTGCGACGCGAGATACCGCCCGGCGCGCGCGTGCTCGACCTCGGCTGCGCCTTTGGCTACGGCACGGTGGGGATCGCCCGCCACTACGACGTCGACGGCCTCGACGCGTCCCCTGCCTATATACGCCGCGCCCGCCGCGCTGTACCCCATGCGCGCTTCGCGCTCGGCGTGGCCGAGCGCCTGCCCTACCCCGACGTCCACTTCGACGCGGTAGCGTTGCTCGATGTGCTCGAGCACGTGTCGGATGAGCGGGCGGTCGTGGCCGAGATCGCGCGCGTGCTGCGCCCTGGCGGTCTCGTGGTCGTGAGCGTGCCGCACGCCGGCCTCCTACGCTGGGCCGACTCGCTCAACGTGTACGCCTGGCTCACCGGAGAGGACGCGCTGGCCGCGCCCGGAACGCCCGCGCCGGGCGCGGGCTACCATCGCCACTACAGCCTCGGCGCGCTCCGCCTGCTGTTCGGCGAGCGGTTCTCGATTGATTATGTGCATATAAGCGCGCTTGGGCTAGCGGAATGGGCCAATCTGCCCCTGCTCCTGCTCTGCAAGCGCCTGCTGCGCGCCGCCCCGCTCTACAACACGCTGCAATATCTCTACTTCGGTCTCTATATCCTCGAAGACCTGCTCCCCGTCCCGCGCGCCGGCTACCATCTCATGGTCGCGCTGCGCCACCACCCCGACCGCGACGCCGACGCCGTGGCGCGTTAGGGTTTGCGCCCGGTCCTGCTACCATGCAGGGACAGGGAGCATAGCTCTCGGCCTTTTGGGGCCTCCAGATGGCGCCGTGCGCATGGGCGCCGCGTGAGGCCATTCGATAGTCATACTTTTATGGAGGAGGTTGCGCATGCCTGTTTTGTCCGCCCCGGCACGCCTGTCGCACGCCCTTATCCTATTTCTACTGGTCGCCCTACCCGTGGCGCTGGCCGGATGCGGGCTGCCCGGCGCTACTCTCGGCAACGACCCGTGCCTGCTGCAGTCGTATCAGGGGCATAGCAACGGAAACATCGGCGGCATGAACGGCGCCTACAGCACTCTGACCGGGAAGCTCGACGCGCTGCAAGGGCCGGCCTACACCATCTCTGCGAGCGGGGACATCTCTGAGACGCTCCAGGCCATCGCGGTCTTTCAGCGCACGCTGGAGAAGCAGACGGCCTATCTCAACCACAGCACACCCCCGCCGCCGTCCGAAGCCGCGCCGTTCCTTGGTCACATGCGGGCCGCCATCCAGCCCTTCAACACAGGGGCCTACCTGCTGGCGCAGGCCTATCTGGACGCTCACACCAACCACCTGCGCGCCGCCCAAGACATCGCCGTCGAAGCCCGCGGCTATATGCGGCGCGGCAGCTATCTGCTCGTCCAGGCGAGCGGGGACCTCGCCAACCTGCACACGGACAACGTGAATTGCTAAGATGATGAGGTAATATGGCGGCGACGAGGGGTACGCGCCGGCCGCGCGCCGCCCCCGCGGCGGCCAGCCCGTCGACGACGGCGCCGCCGCGGGGGCGAGTACGATACCTATGGTCCCGGCGCGATGCGCAGACCCGGTGGAGCCGGGCGTTGTCGCGCGCGACTGGTCGCTATGCGCTGCTCGCGGCGACGGTGCTGCTGCACCTCGTCCTGCTCCTCGTGGTCTTCCCCAACACGCGCGAGGATGTCGTGGTGCGCGGGTTCCTGCAGCTGTCTTTCCACGACGCCGGGGCCACGCTCGTCGGGGCGGCGCCGTACCGCGACTTCCTGCTCGAGTACCCGCCCGGCACGCTGCTGTTCATGCTGCTGCCGCGCCTGTTCGCGGACGGCTACCTCGACTACCGCTCCCTGTTCTTCCTGCAGGTCGCTGCGCTCGATTGCACCATCGTGCTCGCCCTGTACGCCAGTGCGCGCGCCGCGCGCCTGCCGGCCGTCCGCGTCCTGGGTCTCTACACCCTGGCTATCGCGCTCCTCGGTCCACTGGTGGACTACCGGCTCGATCTTGCCCCGGCGGCGCTGACGGCCCTCGCCGTGCTGGCCTGGCAGCGCGACCGCCCAGCCCTCGCCGCGGCCCTCCTGACGGCGGGCGCGGCGACTAAGGTCTACCCGGCCCTGCTACTGCCGCCGCTCCTGCTCGACTACTGGACGCGCGGCGGGGCCAGGCGGGTCGGCGTAGCCGCGCTCGCCGCCGCCGGCACGCTCGCCCTGCTATTGAGCCCCGCCCTCGCCGCCGGCCCGCAGGCTCTCGCGCACGACCTGAGCTTTCAGACGAACCGCCACCTTCAGGTCGAGTCGATCTGGGCCACGCCCCCGCTGCTGTTGCACCTCCTGACCCATTTCCCGCTCCAGGTGGTCGGGCGCAACCGCGCGCTGGTCATACTCGGTCCCGGGGACGCCTGGGGTGACGCGGGTACCCCGGCCCTGGCGCTCGTCGCGCTCGCCACATACGTGGCCTGGTGGCGTCGGCGTCGCTCCGCCTCGGGGCGTGAAGGCATGCTGTTGGTGGGGACGGCGACGCTCGTGCTGGCCTCGGCGATGTCGAGCCGGGTGCTCTCGCCGCAATTCCTCTTATGGGCGATGCCGCCGCTCGCCCTGCTGCCGCTACCGCGACGCGGCCGCCGGCGCGCCGTCCTGGCCCTCGCGTGCTTCTTGATCGCGCTGCCGTTGACGCAGTGGGTCTACCCGCTGCACTACGGCGAACTGGTGCGCTACCTCGCGCCGGCGGCGGTCGGGGTCCTGGCCCTGCGCAACCTGCTGCTCGCGCTGGCGCTGGCGCTGCTGCTCAGCCTGTTGTAGGGAGGGGGCAAACAGGAAAGGGGAGCAGCCACCTAGAAACCCCTGGCTGCCCCAAATGGAGCAGCCAGGGGCTGCTAGGCGGCCAGTCCGATACCGTCGCGGCTAGCAGTCTGTCGGAGAGAAGCATGTTCCTCTTGGTTTTCGCATTGTGGGAGGGCAATAGTGCGTCTGAAACCCGCTTCTCGGCTTCAAAATGACCCCCAAGTGCGCTATCTCTCAGAAAACACG